>ENA-OPSF01000412-OPSF01000412.1-human-gut-metagenome-genome-assembly--contig:-NODE-412-length-39495-cov-3.045056_pt1 | contig 39495 bp, 38 predicted proteins | sample MGYA00241452_ERZ501896 | MGnify/ENA primary metagenome ERZ501896 (study PRJEB25962, sample SAMEA2042111) | human gut metagenome | biome: human gut; feature: human-associated habitat; material: faeces... | reverse complement strand
TCTCGATAATATCCCATCGGAGCTTCTCCCGGAAATTGTGTCAGCATCCGGTAAATATAAATTACAATACATGCAATAAGGAGAACTGCACCCCATGCTGTCACATGCGGCAGTTTTCTTCCAAGAATATAGCGATAAAAGAAAAACGCACACAGAAAAAGAATCATCGGATAGATCATCGGATTCATCCGATATGCCTCAACAAACTTTGCGCAAAACAAGAGTCTGGCAGCTCGTGTCAGACCACAGGCAGGACACGGAAATCCCGTCAGACAGACACTCGGACAGCCCGCATTGCAGCCTACATGCATAAAAAGAAAATATACTGCTACTGCAAACAATGCTGTCCGGTACTGGAACAAATCCTTCCAGATCCGTGCAGCTATCTTTTTCACAATCTCTTTTACAGAATGATCTTTTTCGGACATTTTTCAGCACATGCTCCACAGTTCGTACACTTCTCCGGATCGATCCACGCAAGATTATTCTCCACAACGATTGCATCTGCCGGGCAGACTTTCTGACACATCCGACAGCCAATACATCCCGTGCTGCATACAGCCATCACATCTTTTCCCTTTTCCTTAGAACTGCACTGTACAAGATGCTTTGCCTCATACGGTACAAGCTCGATCAGATTTTTCGGACATGCTTTGATACATTTTCCACATGCTTTGCATGCTTCTTTATCTACTACCGCAACTCCGTCTACAATGTGAATCGCATCAAACGGACAGGCTTTTACACAAGTGCCAAATCCACAACATCCGTAATCACAGGATTTTGGACCACCATTCTGCATATGCGCCATCATCACGCAGTCCTCGATTCCCGTGTACGCATAATCCTGCTTTGCTTTCCCACAAGTCCCCGCACATTTGACAAACGCAGTCATCCGCTTCTGTTCTCCTGCTGCGACTCCCATAATCTCTCCGATTTTTTCCGCCACCGGAGCGCCGCCGACTGGACAGGCAGAGATTTCCGCCTCTCCTTTTACAATCGCGGCAGCAAGTCCGGAGCACCCTGCGTATCCACAGCCGCCGCAATTATTGCCCGGAAGCGCATCACATACTTTTGTTTCACGCTCATCAACTTCCACTGCAAATTTCTGTCCCGCAACTCCGAGGAATACACCAATGAACAGGCCGACTCCTCCCACGATCAGGGCAGCAAATATAATTCCTGTAATACTCATCGTCTTTCCTCCTGCCTATAAGTTCAGTCCGGAAAATCCAAAGAATGCAATCGCCATCAAGCCTGCTGTCACAAGCACAATCGGCATTCCCCGAAAGGATTCCGGCACATCATTATGTTCTGTCTTCTCCCGAATTCCTGCCATGATGACAATGGCGATCGTAAATCCTACCGCCGTTGCAAATCCATTCACAACACTGGCTAAAATTCCATAATCCTTCTGCACGTTTTTCAAAGCAACTCCAAGTACCGCACAGTTTGTCGTAATCAATGGCAAGTACACCCCAAGCGCGTTGTAAAGCGGAGGCATCATTTTCTTTAACAACATCTCCACAAACTGCACAAGTGCAGCGATGACAAGAATAAACACAATCGTCTGAAGATAGACAAGTCTTCCATTTAAAATTGCATCGTTTGCAAGAATAAATTTGTAAATCAGGCTTGTGATAAAGGAAGAGATCGTCAACACGAAAATAACTGCTCCTCCCATTCCTGCTGCCGTCTCCACCTTTTTAGATACGCCGAGGAACGGACAAAGACCTAAAAACTGGCTGAGAACAACATTATTTACAAGCGCTGCACCGACTGCAATCAATAATAGTTCTTCCATTTACTTTCCCTCCTGCTTCTCTACCGAAAACACTGCTTTTCCACAACTTCCGTTTCCACAGGATGCACAGCTGCCATCACAGCCGCTAGCCGCCTCCTGCTGTCCGCCTTTCGCCTTTGCCGCTTTCACTTTGTTCTGAACCGCCACAAGACAGGCAAGCACAAAAAATGCCCCTGGAGCAAGCACAAAGATCGTGATTGGTTCATACGAGGCCGGCATGATCTTCCAGCCAAAAATCTTCCCGCTTCCGATAATCTCACGGACCATTCCGATTGCTGTCAGACCTACTGTAAAGCCAAGTCCCATCCCAAGTCCATCAAAGATAGACGGAAGCACCGGATTTTTGGAAGCATAGCTCTCAGCACGTCCAAGAATAATACAGTTTACAACAATCAGCGGAATATAAAGTCCAAGCGAATCGTAAAGACTTGGAATAAACCCTTCCAACAAAAACTGCACCATTGTGACAAACGATGCCACGATCACAATAAAAGACGGTACACGCGCACTGTCCGGGATAATCTTTCGCAGCATGGAGATCAACATGTTTGACATTACAAGGACAACCGTTGTTGTCAGTCCCATCCCGAGTCCGTTGATTGCAGAAGTCGTCACCGCAAGTGTCGGACACATTCCAAGTATCAGCACAAATGTCGGGTTCTCCTTGATCAGTCCGTTAAAAAGTCGTTCCGTACACTTATTCATTGACACTTCCTCCTTCCATTGCTCCATGATAATAGGCAACTGCGGCATTGACCGCATTGGTAACCGCATCGGTTGTGATCGTTGCTCCGCTTAACGCATCGATCTTACCCTCTTTGCCACCATCTCCTTTTACAACCTCAAAATGATCTGTATTGACATCTTGAAACTGTTCCTTAAATTCCGGTTCCTGTGCATTCATTCCAAGACCGGCAGTTTCACTGATTGATAACAGTTCGATTCCTGTCACAGTGCCATCCAGTGTAATCCCGACAGACACTTTGATCTCTCCACCATATCCTTCTTTGGATGTAGCTGTTACCACACTGCCGATTGCATTTTCCCCGCTGTCAAGGGCCAATGCCGCTTCATTGACATAGCAGCCACTAACCCCTGCATTTCTTAAAATTTCTTCTGCCTCTTTTTCCTCAAATGCTTCAAATGTCTGAAAGGTTTCTGCCTCTTGAAACACAGTATGATATGCCTCCTGCTTTCGATTTTCTCTGCTGGCAGCAATCGGCTCTTTTGTAATCTCATAGACAAATCCGAGAAGCAGACCGGATATCAATGTGATCGCAGTCAGGATCAATGTATTTTTTATGATCTTCTGATTCATTATCTCTCTCCTCCCTTCCCGAATGGACGTGGGCGGGTTACTCTTTCAATCAATGGGACAAGCAGATTGCTGATAATGATTGCATAAGAAACTCCCTCTGCAGATCTTCCAAGCAGACGGAATAACCCCGTCAGCACTCCCAGACAGACACCATACAAAATCTGCCCGTTCTTTGTGATCGGTGCCGTCACATAATCTGTCGCCATGAACCATGCACCAAGCATCAAACCACCTCCACACAACTGTGCAGTAAGGTAGTTCAAGTCGAATCCTTTTCCACTAAACAATACGATCATCACAATAAAAGTGATCAGATATGTCCCCGGAATCCGAAGATCGATCACTCCCATAAACAGAAGGAACATCGCACCGATCATAATTGCGATCACAGATGTTTCACCGATCGTTCCCGCAATATTTCCAATCAGCATGTCCATGGTATTGACACTCTCACCTGTTTTTAGCTGGGCAAGCGGCGTGGCGCCTGACACCCCGTCATAGACAAATGTTGTCATTCTCCCTGTAAAGGAAATCAAAAGAAAGCACCTCGCAGCAAGTGCCGGATTCATAAAATTCTGTCCAAGTCCGCCAAACAGCTGCTTGACTACTAAAATCGCAAACACCGCCCCAAGCACGCACATCCACCACGGCGCTGTCGGCGGAAGGTTTAATGCAAGAAGCAGACCTGTGACCGCTGCACTTCCATCAGCAATCGTGATCTTCTTCCCCATGAACCGCTCAAAAAGATACTCTGTTGCCACTGCAGAAGCAACTGTCAGAAACACGATTCCAAGTGCCTGTACGCCAAAATTATAAATTCCAAAAAGTGTCGTCGGCATTAACGCGATCAGGACAAGGAACATAATATTTCCTGTCGTGACCTTTGCGCGTATATGCGGCGAAGATGATATATTAAATGTCTCGTTCATATGTCTCTCCCTATTTCTTCTTATTTGCCAGAGCAATCTTCCTCATAGAACCAATTGCCTGCTTCAAGTGTCTCTTTGCCGGACAGACATAACTGCAGGAACCACATTCCACACACTCCAGCCCCTCCCATTTCAGGAACGACTCTTCGTCATGCCGTTCAGCAAAATCTGCCAGTCGCGACGGAACAATCCTGCTTGGACAGGCATCCACACAGCGTCCGCAGTTGATACACGCACTTGGCTCATGCTTTTTCACTTCATCCTTAGAAAATCCAAGGATTGCAGAAGAAGTTTTTGTCACAGGTACTTCTGTGGAAAACATTGCAAACCCCATCATCGGTCCACCTGAGATCACTTTCTCCGGCACGCCTTCAAATCCACCGGCCATCTCGATAAGTTCCATCTGGCTCATGCCGCAAGGAGCAAGAAAATTGCCAGGTTCTTTGACCGCATCTCCGCTGACAGTGACAACTCTTTCATAGAGTGGCTTTCCGGAAATAACGGCCTCATAAATCGCAATCAATGTCTCCACATTATCCACAATACAGCCTGCATCTGCCGGCAACATAGAAGAATTGATCGCACGCTTTGTCGTCGCATAGATCAATTGTCGTTCTGCTCCCTGCGGGTATTTTGTCTGGAGAACTTTCACTTCCATCCTCGGCTCATCTTTCGTCAGTTCTTTTAACTTTTCAATGCAGTCCGGCTTATTATCCTCGATTCCAAAGATACCTTTTGCATTCTCAAACAACTGCAGAACAACTTTCATCCCACCAACTAACTTCTCCGGTGTCTCAAGCATCCGGCGATAATCTGCTGTGATATATGGCTCACACTCTGCACAGTTTGCGATAATATATTCTATTTTCTCCGGTTCTTTCGGTGACAATTTTACTCTGGTAGGAAAGCCTGCTCCTCCCATGCCGACAATTCCTGCTTCCGCAATACAATTTAAGATTTCTTCTTTTTTCATCTGCTCAAGTGGAATCACTTCTCTCCACTTCGCCTCTTCATACTGTTCATCATTTTCAATTATGATACTGTTCACTTTTGCACCCGTAGATGTAAAATGTGGAGCGATCGCCTTGACCGTTCCCGACACGGAAGAATAAATTGGCGCAGATACAAATCCACCTGCCTCAGCAATTTTTTCTCCCCGGAGTACTCTTGCCCCTATTTCTACGATTGGATTCGCCGGTGCTCCGATATGCTGTGAAAGCGGATAGACCAGTTCTTTGCCCGGTTTGGCTTCCACGATCGGTTTGTCTTTCGACAGCTTCTTGCCATCGTCCGGGTGAATCCCGCCTTTAAACGTCAACAATCCCATTTTTTCTCCTTCTTTCTTATAATTTATATATATCATACAAAAAATCCAAAGATTTTTCTATTGAATTTCCCATTTTTCTTGTATATTTTTGCAAACAGCTTGTCGTTTTTTTAACATCTTTGTGAAAGTGAAGACAAATGATTAGGCGGGGGAAAATGCAAAAAACCACATTAGGAGAATTCTCCTAATGTGGCAATGATTCCATATTACTATTCAGATCTTGATTATTCTTCTGTAGTTTCTGCTGCCTCTGTCTCTGGCTCTAATGCTTTCATGCTAAGACTGATTTTCTTCTCAGCTTCATTTAAGTCAACAACTCTTGCAACAATCTCCTGTCCAACAGATAATACATCAGAAGGTTTTTCTACATGAGCTTTTGAAATCTGAGATACATGAAGAAGTGCATCTACACCTGGTGCAAGTTCAACGAATGCTCCAAAATCTGTCATTCTTGCAACTTTTCCTGTTACATCTGCTCCTACAGCATATTTTTCAGAAGCATTTGCCCATGGATTAGATTCTGGGAATTTCAGGCTGAGTGCAATCTTTGTATCGTTGATATCTTTTACAAGAACTTTCACCTGATCTCCTACCTGGAATACTTTCTTTGGATTTTCTACTCTTCCCCAAGACATCTCTGAGATATGAAGAAGACCATCTACTCCTCCAAGATCGATAAACGCACCAAAATCTGTTACATTTTTCACAGTTCCTTCTACTGTATCGCCTACTTTTAATTTAGCAAACAGCTCTTTCTGAAGCTCTGCTTTCTCTGCTACGAGAAGCTGTCTTCTATCACCGATCACACGATTTCTTCTTGGATTGAATTCGCTGATTACAAATTCAATTTCCTGTCCTTCGTATTTGCTCAAATCTTTTTCATAAGAATCTGATACAAGGCTTGCAGGAATAAATACTCTTGCTTCGTCAACAACAACACTTAATCCTCCACCTAAAATCTGTGCTACTGTTGCTTTTAACACTTCTTTATTCTCGTAAGCTTCTCTTAATCTCTCGTTTCCTTTTTCTGCTGCAAGTCTCTTATAAGTCAACAGCACTTGACCTTCTCCGTCATTTACCTTCAGCACTTTTACAGTCATCGGATCACCAACGGAAACAACTGTTGTTAAATCAACATTTGGTTCGTTTGTGTACTCGCTGCGTGTAATGATTCCGTCTGCTTTACATCCGATATTCAGGATGATCTCGTCCGGTTTCACATCGATTACAGTACCCTCAACAACCTCTCCATTTCGTATTGTTTTAAATGATTCTTCCAACATTTGTTCAAAAGTTAATTCTGACATTTTTTTGAACCTCCTCAATTATTTTATTGGGCGTGGATGCCCCTGCTGTAATACCTACTGTTTCCACGGACCTTAATTGATTCATATCCAAATCGTCAAGTGTCTGTATATAGTACGTATTGTTACATGCTTTTTTACATATTTCAAATAATTTCTGGGTATTTGAACTATGCTTATCGCCGATCACGATCATAGCATCAACACCCTTTGCAATGCTTTTTGCTTCTGTCTGGCGCTCTTTTGTCGCATTACAAATCGTATTTAAAACACTTATATCATACCTCTTTTTGGAGATAATTTCAACTAAATCTTTGAATTTATTGTAATTAAATGTCGTCTGTGATACAATACATATCTTTTGTTCCTCCGGCAAAGACAGTTGCTCTGCTTCCTCCGCATCTTGAATTACAGTCACCGGCAAAAGTGACCAACCCATAATTCCCTGCACTTCGGGATGTTCCGGATTCCCAATGATGATCACATGACTTCCTTCCTCACTTGCCTTTTTTACAATATTATGTATCTTCTTTACAAACGGGCAGGTTGCATCTACATACTGCAACTTTCTCTCCTCCAGCAGATCATAGATCCTCTTTGGCACCCCATGAGAACGGATGATCACGATCCCCTCTGTCAGCGCTGCCAACTCTTTTTCCGAATGAATCACTTCCACTCCTCGACTCCTGAGATCCTTCACCACTTCCTCATTGTGAATGATCGGCCCATATGTATAGATTTTCTTCCCATTTTCCTTTTCCGTCTGCTCATACACCTGGTCTACTGCCCGCTTTACACCAAAGCAGAAACCTGCGGTCTTTGCAACATTTACCTCCATCTGCCGCCTCACTTTCCATTACTTTTCCAATTCCTACTTACACACCGATAAAATTGCCTGCACGACTTCTTCGATCGTCATCTCAGAAGAGTCGATCAGCACTGCATCCTCCGCCTGCTTCAACGGAGCGGTTTCCCTTGTCATATCACGTTCATCACGCTCCTGAATATCTTTCTCAATCTCTTCAAGAACGCATGTCTGACCAGCTTCCTGCAGTTCTTTGAATCTTCTTTCCGCTCTCGTCCTGACACTTGCTGTAAGATAGATTTTGACATCTGCATGCGGGAGAATATTCGTTCCGATATCACGTCCATCCATCACAACGTCATAATCTCTTGCCAGTTTTCGCTGAAGTTCCAGCAGGTGCGCCCTCACTTCCGGAAGTGCCGATCCGACAGATGCGAATCTGCCTACTGCTTCCTCTCTGAGTCTTCCAGTAACGTTCTTTCCATTTAAATATACCTGCTGACTTTCATTCTCATAGCGAATCACAATTTCTGCTCCGCCGCATATTTTCTTCATATGTTCCAAATCTTCCGGAGTAAGCCCCTGCTCCTGAAAATAAACCGCCATTGCCCGATACATTGCTCCAGTATCCACATAAATGTATCCTAGTTCTCTGGCCACCCGCCTGGCAATCGTACTTTTTCCGGCACCCGCCGGTCCATCTATCGCAATATTATATCCCATATTTCCTCTTTTCCCGGCAGTCTCCCGCCAATTTTTCTCTTTTATTTTCCAACGTCACTAATTTTGCAACATCTATCCCTGCTATTTTATACTGCTTCCCGCCGCATATGCAGTTGACCACGCAATCTGCAGATTATATCCGCCTGTCAATGCATCAAGATCTAACACTTCTCCTGCGAAATAAACTCCCGGCACCAGTTTAGACTCCATTGTTCCCGGATCGACCTCTTTTACTTTCACGCCACCTTTTGTAATGATCGCCTCATTGTAACCACGCAGTCCTAAGATTGTCATCTCAAAATGTTTCATCAGCTTTACAAAATTCTGCCGCTCTTCCCTCGAAATATCATGTACCTTTTTTTCCGGATCGATCTTACTCCGTTCGATCATCACCGGTATCAGTTTTGCCGGAAACAGCCTTGTCACTGCATTTTTAAACTGTTTGTTAATATTTTGCTCAAAATCCCTAAGCACACGTTGGTCGAGCTGCTCTTCCGTCAATGCTGGTTTGAGATCGATGACAAGCTTCAGTTTCTTCTCTCCTGCTTTCTTTGCAATATGGCTGCTGCCGCTTAAAATCAGCGGACCGCTTACCCCATAGTGGGTAAACAGCATTTCTCCGAAATCCTGATACAATTTCTTTTTCCCCTCATAAATTGCCGCCTCTACATTTTTCAGTGACAACCCCTGCAGCTCCTTTACAAATTCTTCCTCAATTGCCAGAGGAACTAAGGATGGGTAGATATCAGTCACTGTATGCCCCAGCTCCTCTGCGAATCGATATCCATCTCCGTTAGATCCCGTCGTCTGATAAGAAAATCCTCCTGTCGCAATCACGCAGGCATCTCCCTGAACGCACGCGCCATCTGCAAACTCTAACCCGGAAAATCTGCCATTCTCTGTTAAAATTTTTGACACCTTTGTATAAAGATGCACTTTGACACCAGCGCGCTTCATTTCGCCGGAAAGCGCTCCGATTACATCCGAGGAATGATCTGACACCGGAAATACACGATTGCCGCGCTCAATTTTGGTAGGAACTCCAAGCGTTTCAAAAAATGAAATGACATCCTCATTTGTATAACTATAAAAGCTACTATATAAAAATTTCCGGTTGCTCACAACGTTTTCAAACAGATTTTCCATATCCCCGGCATTTGTAATATTACAGCGTCCTTTCCCGGTAATGAATAATTTTTTTCCGAGTTTTTCATTTTTCTCAAAGACATGTACTTCATTCCCATTTCGCGCCGCAAAAATAGAAGCAAACATTCCAGCCGCTCCTCCGCCTACAATCAACACTTTACTCATCTTATTTTTCTCCTATTCCCAAGGTTGTTTCCTCCTCGATCTCATCGTTTCCGTAGACTTGATTCTCATCCCAGATCTCTTCCAGAAATGCCAGTGTGCGCCGCATTTCCTTTTGTTTCTTCATGCAGAGCGCTACAACAAGCGCATTGATCACGCTGAGCGGCGCTACAAGTGAATCCGCAATCGATGCCATATCACTTCTCGCAATCAAATTACAGTCTGAATATTCTGTCATCGGTGAGCGTTCACTATCCGTCAGTGTGATCACTTTTGCCTCTCGCTTTTTGGAAAAAGAAAGCGCCTTCCGGGTCAGTTGTGAATATCTTGGAAAACTGATACCGATGATCGCATCTTCCTGTCCGATTCGAATTAGCTGTTCAAAAATCTCACTGGAACAATTCGTATTGACAAGAATCACATTATCAAACAGAAAATTCAAATAAAACTGTAGGAAATTAGCAAGTGGTGCACAACTTCGGATTCCGATGACATAAATTTTTCGTGCCTGAAGGATAATATCCACCGCCCGGTCAAATGCGCTTTGATCAATATTCGTCAGTGTGACTTTAATTTTCTCAATATCCGACTGGAGTACGGTCTCTAAAATTTCTGACTGACTGATTCTCCCATAAGTCACTTCCATACGCTGAATCGAATTCAGCTTATTTCTCACAAGTTCTTCCAACGCTTTCTGGAAGCCCGGATATCCACTGTACCCAAGCTGCGTGGCAAAGCGAACAACTGTGGACTCACTGACGCCGACAACTTCACCAAGCTTTGCCGCGGTCAAAAAAACAGCCTTGTCATAATTCTCTATAATGTAATCAGCCAAAAGCCGCTGTCCTTTGCTGAATTTTTCATACTGTGTCTCCATTCTCTTTAAGAACTCATTCCCACTTGTTCCACCTGTATGTTTCATAATTTCCCCACCATTTCCTCTAAGTCTTCACTTATTATACACAACTACTTCCTTGAAGTAAAGGAAGGATTCTAAATCAGTCCATAATGCTTCATTGCCCAAGCAATTCCGCCATCTTCCACTGTCTTTGTCACAAATTCTGTATACGGCTCAAGCCCCGGCGCATGATTTCCCATTGCGATCGTATGTGATGCATATTCAAACATCGACAAATCGTTCATACTATCTCCAAATACATAGACCTGATCTTTATTCAGACCGAATTTCTTTACTAGGAATTCGCATGCCGTCGCCATCGAAAATGCTTTCTGTGTCAGCTCATATGTATTTTCTCCCCGGTCGATCACCGCAAACGCATCTTCCATCAGACGAAAAAAACGCTCCTTTTCACTTTGTTCATCTGCATACACAAAAATTTTGTCGTAAAGAAATCCACCTTCTTCTATATGCTTCTTCTTTCCCAGACCCAATTGTCCGAAATAGTGTCTTCCCTGCTCCAATTTTTCAAACCGCGAGACTTTTTTCGGAAAATAAAGATCTTCCGTTCCTTCCAAAACACCATCTAGCCCGCATTCCCGCATCTGCTCAATATATTTTTGTCCACAGGCTTCCTCAATATGACTTTCCAGTAATACTTCCTCATGAAAGAGAAGATACGATCCGCACCCACACAAGTATCCATCAAATTCAAATTGATAAAGCTCTTTCGGAAGCGCACAGACCGTTCTCCCCGTATTGATAAAGAGTAAATGCCCATTTTTCTTCGCTTCTGCAAGTGCCTCCAACGCACTGTCCGGAATTTTCCCTGTTTTATCGCTTAAAAGTGTTCCATCAATGTCAAAAAATAAGATTGATTGCCTCATCTTGTATCTCCTTTTTCTTTTCTGTCTTCATTTATCATAGCGAAGATTCCGCGTTTGTCAACCCCCACATGCATTCCATACACACCTGCGGATTCGCAAAATAAAAGCGACCCTGTGGAAGCTCCATTCTCTGGCTGCTCTCCCACAGGGTCGGTTTATGATCGACAGAGACAGGCTGCTTGCTCCCCTGTCCTTTGTCGGCTCTGTCTTATTTTTCTATACCGGATAAGATCCGTTCTTTGTGTCGGCAACTGTCTGATCTACTTTCGTCTGCTGCGCTTCTCTATATTTAAAGAAATCTGTTGCCACTTGTGGGAACAATGCATAGGAAAGCACATCTTCGTCCTGTTGTGACCACTGTTCCATTTCACTTCGCAGTGTATCTAACTCATCCGGGATCAAGTCTGCCGGACGGCATGTGATAACTTCTGCATCTCCGATACATTTCTTCTGCACTTCTTCGTTAAACGGTTTGACTGTTTTCCCGTACTTTCCACTCAGAAGATCTTTTGTCTCCTTGGTTGCCATTTTGTAGCGTTCTCCCATCAGGACATTGAATACTGCCTGTGTTCCGACAATCTGAGAAGATGGTGTAACAAGCGGCGGCTCTCCCAGATCTTTACGAACTCTCGGCACTTCCTCAAGCACTTCGTAATATCGATCTTCTGCTCCCTGCTCTTTTAACTGAGAAGTCAAGTTCGACAACATACCACCTGGCACCTGATACAGTAATGTCTTAATATTTACACCAAGGTTCTTCGGATTCAGAAGTCCTGATTCTAATGCTTCATCGCGGATTGGGCGGAAGTAATCTGCAATCTCTGCAAGCAGGTTCTGGTCAAATCCAGTATCGTACGGTGTTCCTTTAAATGTCTCTACCATAACTTCTGTTGCAGGCTGGGAGGTTCCAAGCGCAAATGGAGAGATCGCTGTATCGATCACATCAACACCTGCTTCCACTGCTTTTAAGTATGTCATGGAAGCCACACCCGAAGTATAGTGTGTATGTAACTGGATCGGAATGCTGACATTTTCTTTCAACGCACCAATCAACTCTGTCGCCTCATATGGAAGGAGAAGACCTGCCATATCTTTCAAGCAGATAGAATTTGCTCCCATATCCTCAATCCTCTTAGCGATATCAATCCAATATTCGTGAGTATATGCATCTCCCAGCGTATAGGACAACGCTACCTGTGCATGTCCCTTCTCCTTATTTGCTGCCGTGACTGCTGTCTGCAGATTTCGAAGATCGTTTAAACAGTCAAAAATACGAATGATATCGATTCCATTGGCGATTGATTTCTGAACAAAATATTCTACTACATCATCTCCATACGGACGATATCCTAAAATATTCTGTCCGCGGAATAACATCTGCAATTTTGTATTTTTAAATCCATCACGGAATTTCCGGAGTCTCTCCCATGGATCTTCCTTCAGGAAACGGAGTGATGCGTCAAAGGTAGCGCCACCCCAACACTCTACGGAATGATATCCCACCTTATCCATTTTATCGATGATCGGCAGCATCTGCTCTGTCGTCATTCTCGTTGCGATCAGCGACTGATGTGCATCACGCAGAATCGTCTCTGTAATTTTAATTGGTTTTTTTGCTATATCTGCCATGTTACTTCCTCCTAACATTTCACTTTTTCAACTTACATTACACCGAAGATTGCCATAAAGGTACCTGCTGCAACAGCCGTACCGATGACTCCGGCGACATTTGGTCCCATCGCATGCATCAGCAGGAAGTTTGTAGGATCTGCCTCTGCCCCGACTTTCTGTGATACTCTGGCTGCCATAGGCACTGCAGATACTCCGGCAGAACCAATCAGCGGATTTACTTTTCCTCCAGTCACCTTGCACATCAGTTTACCGAACAATACACCTGCAGCTGTTCCAAACGCAAACGCTACCAGTCCAAGCACAACAATCTTGATCGTATCCCAGTTTAAAAATGCTTCTGCACTTGTCGTTGCACCGACAGAAGTTCCAAGCAGGATCACAACAATATACATCAATGCATTCGATGCCGTATCTGTAAGCTGTCTTACAACTCCACACTCTTTGAATAAGTTACCGAGCATCAGCATGCCGACTAACGGCGCTGTTGTTGGAAGGATCAGCGATACGACGATCGTAATGATGATCGGGAATAGAATTCTCTCCAGTTTAGATACCGGACGAAGCTGTTCCATCTTGATTTTTCTTTCTTCTTCCGTTGTGAGAAGCTTCATGATCGGCGGCTGGATGATCGGAACCAGTGACATATAAGAATATGCCGCTACCGCAATCGGTCCTAAAATTGCTGTCTGCTGCAGTTTTCCTGCAAGGAAGATCGATGTAGGTCCGTCAGCTCCTCCGATAATAGAGATCGCTGCTGCTGCCTTATCACTGAATCCCATTGCCATCGCCCCTAAATAAGCGGCAAAAATACCGAACTGTGCTGCCGCTCCAAGGAGGAAACTCTTCGGATTCGCAATCAATGGTCCAAAATCGGTCATTGCTCCGACACCGAGGAAAATCAGTGACGGTAAGATTGCCCACTCATCAAGCAAGTAGAAATAGTGAAGAAGTCCTCCGACTCCATTTGAAGAATCCTCAATGGATAACATAATATCTGGGTAAATATTTACCAACAGCATACCAAACGCGATCGGAACCAAAAGAAGCGGCTCAAATCCTTTGGCAATCGCCAGATATAAAAACACGCATGCTACCGCAATCATGACGTAATTTCCAACTGTAAGATTGAAAAAAGCCGTCTGGTGCATGAGGTTATCCAATGTAGTCATAATGTATTCCATATTTTAACCTCCAGTCTGTGTCCGGGACATCATTAATTCAATGTAGCCAGTACTGCTCCTGATTCCACTGCATCACCTACTGCTACATCAATGCTGGCTACGGTTCCCGCCTCCGGAGCTACAACCGGGATTTCCATTTTCATCGCCTCGATCACAACGATCGGTGCTCCTTTTTCTACCTGCTGTCCGACAGTTGCCTCTAATTTAAATACTTTTCCTGCCGCACCTGCTGTCACTTTGACATTTCCTGTCCCTGCTGCTTTCTTCGGTGCCGGGGCTGCCTTTGGTGCCACTGGGGCTTTCTTCTGTACCGGTGCCGCTGGTGCTGCTCCTGCTGCTTTCTCCTCTACTGTCACATCATATACATTTCCATTTACTGTAATTGTATAACTTTTCATCTTCAAATTCCTCCTGAATTAATTCCATTTATTTGATTTTCTTCTGCGGATCGATCTTACCACAAATCCGTCAGACACACTTTCATCTGCCGCTGCAATCGCCGCTGTAATTACGGCCACAAGTTCTTCATCATCGGTTAACTCTTCTTCCACTACAGGAACTTCCGCCTTTGGCACTTCTTTTACCGGTGTTTTGTTTTTTTCTGTCTTCTTTGTAAACTTTTCCTGAAGCATTGGTATATATTTCAAAAGTGAGATTACAAACGCAAGGAAGATCAGAACAAGAAATACAGTTCCCATTCCAAGAATGGTATTCATTCCGGCTTTCTTTAAAATTTCTCCGGTTGTATAATCTGCCGCAATATCAAGTGATTCTATATTGAGATTCTCGTCAAACTTAAATTCCAGCGTTGCTTCCCGCTCCTCATACACTGCCTCTGTAGACACAACTACACCAGAATCCGAACCTTCAAACTGATATTCGCCATGTTCTACATATTCTCCACATTCTTTTTCTGCCGCTTCCCAGGCATCCATCATAGAAATAAGCACTTCTGGTTCAATTGGCGCATTCGCTTCAGACATGATCTTATTGATCTGATATTCCGATGCCTGCCGATAATTATCAAATGCTTCCTCATCCATCACTTCAAAATTTGCAATGATAAACTGTGTCACATATGTAAGCTGTGTTTCATCATATTCCAGTTCTTTCTTACTTCCACATCCGGTAAAACTAAGTGTCAGAGCCAATGCACCGATTAATAAGCTGATTCTTTTTTTCACTTTGCTTCACCTCTCTACACTGTTCCATGTTTTTTTGCCGGGCGATCTTCTCTCTTTGTAAATAACATTTCAAATGCACCGACCAGATATTTTCTTGTATCTTTCGGATCGATCACCGCATCTACATATCCTCTTCCTGCCGCAGCCAAAGGACTTGTCTGCATCGCTTCATATTCTGCCGCCTTCTGTCGGATCACTTCTGCACTCTCTTCTGCATACATGATCTTGGCAGCAAGATTCGCATCCATCATTCCAATCTCTGCCTGTGGCCATGCATATACCAAATCTGCTCCCAACGCCTTGCTGTTCATTGTTATATAGGCACTTCCGTATGCTTTTCCGATGATGACATTCACTTTCGGTACAGTCGCATTTGCAAACGCATATGTAAGCTTTGCCACAGAAGAGGCAATATTTCTCTCCGAACACATTGTTGCATGATATCCTTCTACATTAGTAAGAGACAATACCGGAATATTGAATGCGTCACAGAAATTTACAAAATCTGCTGCTTTTCTACATCCACGTACACTTAAGCCACCGTCAAATTCTGCTTCCACATTTCCATCTTCATCATAGACCTTGCAGCGATTTGCCACTGCACCGATCGTCACACCGTTGAGACGGATAAATCCTGTTACCATTTCTTTTGCATAGTCTCTTTTTGTCTCAAAAAATACATGATTATCTGAAAGAGTGGAGAGCACGACTGCTGTATCTTCCGCTGCATTTTCGATCGCATCACAGAGACGATTCAGATCATCTGTACATTCGTCATAAGAGTTATCGTCTTCATTATTTGCCGGCAAAAGACATACAAGAGAACGGATTTCTTCTAAGATTTCCTCTTCTGTTCCGGTTCCATCTACCAGACCCGCTTCCTCACTCTGGAATTTTGCAGAAGATGTATCACACTTTGTAATAACATTTCCTTCCAGTGCATTTGGAGAATTCACAAATAATTTTGCATGTTCTTTCTCCATAAACGTAAAGTCTGTCAGAGAAGGGATCACTGCAAGTCCTCCCCCACATGTTCCGAAAATTGCTGTGATCTGTGGAATTACACCCGATGCCAGTGTCTGTTTCATATACAGAGTTCCAAATGCATGGAGCGCATCCGTTGCTTCCTGAAGTCGAAGTCCCGCACAATCTACAAGACCGATTACCGGAGCTCCCATCTTCATCGCAAGATCATAGATTGCGGCGATCTTCTTTGCATGCATCTCACCGATCGCCCCCTGCAATACAGAGGCATTCTGGCTGTATACATACACGAGGTTCCCATCAATCACCCCGTATCCAGTCACAACACCGTCTCCCGGAGTTTCTTTTGTCTGCATGTTGAAATCAGTCGTTCTCGCTTTAACAGCAGCACCGATTTCAACAAAACTTCCCTCGTCAAGCAAAGCGGCAATTCTTTCGCTTGCGCGGTTCTCTGTTGTTTCGTAACTCATATCTTTTAGCCCTCCAATTTCTAAAATTTCATAAAGTTTAGCCAAATTTTCTGCCTATTATATTATATAATACTGCTTAAAAAATAGCAATTGCTTTTTGATATTTTTTTCACATATTCAACTGAGACGTCCTCCCTCAAAATATCCTCTTCCATCATGCTGATTTTTTCACTTCTTCTTTCTTTGTTTTTGTATATTTTGTTTGATTCCACTCACGATTATGATACAATAGAAAAGGCATGAAACGGGGACATCTTTTTGTTCCCGCACATTATAAAATGTATCTAAGGAGGAAATAGAAATGAGTGTAACAGACAGAATTGCAAAACTCAGAAAACTCATGGAAGAGAGAAAGATGGATGCCTATATTATCCCATCCGCTGACAATCATCAAAGCGAATATGTAGGAGAACATTTTAAAGCCAGAGCGTTTATCTCCGGATTTACCGGTTCTGCCGGAACAGTGATCATCACAAAAGATGATGCAGGTCTCTGGACAGATGGACGCTATTTCATTCAGGCAGAAAAACAATTAGAAGGAAGTGGAATCAGACTTTTCCGTATGGCAGAACCTGATGTCCCTACAAAAGAAGAATATTTGGAATCGGTTCTTCCAGATCACGGAGTGCTCGGATTTGACGGAAAAGTCATCGGCGCTTCCGAAGGTCAGAATTATGAAGAAGTATTAAAAGAAAAAGCAGTCTCCATTTCCTATGACGAAGATCTGATTTCCTATATCTGGGAAGATCGCCCGGCTCTTTCAAATGCTCCGGCATTTTTATTGGATCTTGCATACGCAGGAGAAAGTACCGCCTCCAAACTGGAACGTCTCCGTGAAAAAATGCAAGAAGCTGACACGACAGTCCATATTCTTTCTTCTCTTGACGATATCGCATGGCTGCTCAATATTCGAGGCGGAGATGTAATGTATACTCCTCTTGTGCTGAGCTATGCTGTGATCACGATGGAGGACGTACATCTGTTTATCAACGAATCCAAATTAAATCAGGAAATTTTAGATAGCTGGAACGGGCTTTCTGTCATCTTACATCCTTATGAAGAAATCTACACATTTGTAAAGACGTTAGATGAAACTTCTCATGTGCTTTTAGATCCTTCCCGGATCAATTATGCGATCTATAAAAATCTCCCTGACGCAACAGAAAAAGTGAAGAAGCCAAATCCAACAACAGCATTTAAGGCAATCAAAAATGAGACAGAATTGAAAAATATCCGCGCAAGCCATATCAAAGACGGGGTTGCTTTCACAAAATTTATGTATTGGCTTAAGAAAAATGTAGGAAAGATGCCGATCACAGAGCGCAGCGCCTCTGACAAACTAGAAGAGTTCCGCAGCCAGCAGGCGGGATTTATCAGTCCAAGTTTTTCTCCGATTGTCGCATACAAAGAACATGCTGCCATGATGCATTACAGCGCTACTCCGGAATCTGATTATGAATTGAAACCGGAGCACTTCCTCCTTGCAGATACCGGCGGAAATTATTATGAAGGTACCACAGACTTGACTCGTACAGTTGCTCTTGGACCGGTCAGCGACGAACTGAAGACACACTTTACGGCTGTTGCCCGCGGTATGATGAACCTCGCAAGAGCAAGATTTCTATATGGCTGCCGGGGTGTGAACCTTGATATCCTCGCAAGAGAACCTATGTGGTCTCTGAATATTGACTACAAGTGTGGCACCGGACATGGAGTCGGTTACCTTCTAAACATTCACGAAGGACCTGCTTCTTTCCGTTGGCAGCTATCCCCTTCAGGCCTGCCACCAGCAGTGCTCGAGGAGGGTATGGTCATCACCGATGAACCTGGAATCTACATTGAAGATTCCCACGGAATCCGTCTGGAAAATGAACTCGTTGTGCGCAAAGGTGAAAAAAATGAATTTGGCCAATTCATGGGACTGGAAAATGTTACAGTCGTTCCGATTGACTTAGATGCGATCGTACCGGAAGATCTGAATAAAGACGAACGCAATTATCTGAACAGCTATCACAAATTTGTATACGAGACACTTTCTCCTTATATGACAGAGGAAGAAAACGAATGGCTCAAAGTATACACAAGGGAAATCTAACTATCATAGATTCCTGCCGGAGCTAAGCACAGCAGGTTGCCATAGTCAAAGGGCACCTAAGATCTTTTTTGCTGATCTTAGGCGCCCTCTTTCAGTCTTCTTTCTTTTTTACAATCTTCCGTCTTCATTCAAAAAATAGTATCCGCTGATTTTTTGAAAGATCCATCGAAAATTTATTTTTTCGACGTTCTCCTGGGCTACGATCGGGTATTGCTGAAGTACTTCCCCGTCCAGAATATAGCGAACCGTTCCAAGCTTCTCATATCTTTCAATCGGCGCTTGCACTTCTTCCTGCAATTCTACAACAGTTTCAATTTCTTCTTCTCGGTGCAAAAGAACTTCCACCGGACTGTTTTGAATCTTCTCAATCTTTACCGGAACATGTGCTTTCTCAAAAAGATTTCCGCTGGTAGGAATTCCCGCCTTCACAGTTACATCACGGAGGGGTTCTTTCCCGGCAAATGCCTCCCGCAGCTCATAATTTTCCATCCCATATGTCATCAATCGCTTGGTATCTGCCCATTTATATCCTTTATTGTTCGGCCATCCGCATCCAAGCAAGGCAACCACAAATGTTCTTCCCCGGCTTTCAAGCGCGCCGACATAGCAATACCCCGCCTTCCCGGTAAATCCTGTCTTTCCGGATAACGCTCCATCCATCATTGTCAAAAACGCATTGTGATTCTGGCAGGAAAACGAACGATGGCAATCTACATCCATAAAATGATAGCTTCCCTTCTGAGTAATTGAAAGAAAGCTCTCCTTCTTCGGAGATTTCAAAATACAGTAACTCATGATCCTGGCCAAATCTTCCGCTGTCGTTGAATGTTCTCCGTTGTCATCCGAAGCATCCAGCCCATTAGGTGTAATAAAATATGTATCCCTGCATCCGATTTCTTTTGCCTTCGCATTCATTTTATCCGCGAATGCCTGCACACTCCCCCCAATATGTTCCGCGATTGCTACTGCACTGTCATTGTGCGATTCCAACATCAAGGAATATAGAAGATCTCTCAGATAAAACTTTTCATCCATCTGCATCCCCAGATGTACTTTCGGCTGTCTCGCCGCATTTTCTGACACATTCACAACATCTGTAAGATTTCCTTCCTCCAATGCCAGAATACATGTCATGATCTTTGTCGTGCTCGCCATCGGCTTTTTTTCTGAACCGTTCTTTTCAAATAAAACACGCCCATTGTCCGCGTCCATTAAAACCGCTGACTGGGCGTATAACTGTTCTATCTCTTCTTTCGCACTGACAGGGGAACTGACCAGCAAAACTCCTGTCAAAATTCCGATCAAAACTTTCTTCATAAGCATACACCTGTTGTTCTGTTAGTTCATTGTATGATTAGAAGTTCCCGAATATGTCCATCTGAATCTCTTTTGATCAGACATCCAGTCGATCTTTGATCTCCCGCTCTGCCTCTTCTTTAAAATCTTCCAGCTGCTCTGGTGCAATGCTTGGAAGCTCCTCCACCGACTGCACTCCAAATCGTCGCAAAAATTCTTCGGTTGTGCCAAATAGCAACGGTTTTCCCGGCGCATCCAGCCTCCCCACTTCACACACCAGATCATATTCCACAAGTTTATTCACCGCATGGTCTGACTTCACTCCCCGGATCTTCTCGATCTCAATTTTTGTAACCGGCTGCTTATATGCCACGATTGCGAGTGTCTCCAGCAGGACATCTGTCAGCACATGTTTCTTCGGCTGTTTCGCAACTTGAATCAGATAGTCATATAACTCTGGCTTTGTACAGAGCTGATAAGAATCCTCCAGTTCGATCAACTGGATTCCCCGCTCTTTCTTTTGATACTGTTTTTTCAGTTCTTCCAAAAGTCTTTTTGCTTCTGTCTCATCTTTCCCGATCGCAGATGCAATTTTTGAAAGGCTCACGGACTCCCCCATTGCAAAAAGGATCGCCTCCACAGCCCCTAGCAGTTCCTTCTCAGTTTTCTTTTCCACACTATCTGTTCCTTTCTTGTTATCGTACAATTTTTCCTTTTTAATGCTTCACTTCTCTTTTGCCATGCTACATCATAGAAGTGATCATAATCTCCGCAAATGTTTTTTCTTGTGTAATCTGTATCTTACCTACTTTCATCAATTCCAGTACCGCGAGAAACGTGACAATCACATGCATCTTGCTGCGCTGTCTTGCCAGAAGCTGACGGAAACTAAAGTACCCATTCAACATTGCATACTCTTCCACATAGGACATCTTATCAGAGAGCGTCACTTCTTCTTTCTCAATCGTTCCAAATTTACTGCGCACCGGATCCATCTTATCTGCCTTTTTCCGCATCACTTCCTGAAAAATCTGATTCAACCTGCGAAGATCCAAATCTCCCAGAAGTTCATCCAGATTTACCGGTTCGGTATACTCCTGCACTTCCTGTGGGATGGCAGCCTCCTTAAATAACACTCTGTCTGAATCCATTTCCCGATCCCGAAGTTCATAAGACATATATTTGTACAGCTTATACTGCAGCAACTGTTCCACCAGCTCCTGCCTAGGATCTTCCTCCTCCCCTTCTTCATTCACCTCTTTGGGAAGAAGCATTTTCGACTTAATATCCAAAAGAGTCGCTGCCATCAGAAGAAACTCGCTCATAATATTCAAATCTGTCCGTTCCATCTCACGGATATACTCCATGTACTGTCTTGTAATTTCCACGATGGGGATATCATAAATATCAATCTTATTTTTGTCAATCAAATGCAAAAGCAGATCCAGTGGCCCTTCAAACACTTGCAGCTTTACTGGTATTCCCATTACTGTCTTCCTTTCATATGCAGCACAACTACTTCCGGTGTGTTAAACAGCCTAACCGGTATCGTATGTTCTCCAATCCCTCTGCTTACAACCGTCGTTGTCTGCCCTTCTCTGTAAATCCCCCCACTGTAACGCGGAAAGATCTTAAGCTGTGGCGTAATGACAGCTCCAAGAAACGGGAGCCTTACCAGCCCTCCGTGAAAATGTCCTGAAACAACAAGATCTGCCTTCCACTCTTTGTATGCCGGCACATGTGACGGATTGTGGGCGATTAAAATCTGATAACTTGCCCTGCTTGCCTTTCCAATCCGCTGTTCAATCTCCGCTTCTGTCACTTTGTGATACTTCCTTTTTGCATACCCCTCATACGGAATCTCCAATCCGGAAATCGTAAACAGATCACCATTCCACTCTCGTACAACCGAACGATTTTCAAGGAAGATTACCTGTTCTGCACTCAACTCTTTCTTGTATCGCTCATAGACATGACTATAATTTGCCGGATTTTCCTTCATCCGCTGCTCATGGTTGCCATTCGCATAAAATACCGGACAGATATTTGCAAGTGATTTCACAAATTCCATCGCTGGCTTTGGATATACCCCCTTTTTCCCCACTAGCATATCCCCTGCGATCAGAATTGCATCTGGTCTCTGCTTTGTAATTGCATACAGCAGTCTTTTATTATGTTTTCCATATACTTTATTGTGAAGATCACTTAGCAGGACAAACTTTGTCTCTTCCCCCACAAGCTTTGGGGCTGTCACCGTATAATGTGTGACTTTAAATGTGTGGATTTCACGTATCATCTCCAATACACAAAGAACTGCTGCCACCGCAATAATCTCTAGGACCTTTACAATTTCTCTTTCCATATCTGTTCCCTTATCCTCTTTCACTGTCTCATTTCATCTCACAGCAATGCTGATTTGTCTTCCATTATATAATTTTTCTCAGCGTTTTACAACCAAAAGCTTTTCAGCACCTTTTTCAGCACATGTCCATAAGTAATCTTATCTATCTTCTCTGTTGTTCTGACCGGCACAGTTCCAATTGTTTCTTCCTGCAGTGTATACACAAGTTTTCCTACCGTTGTTCCCTTCTTTAGCGGTGCAGAAAGCCCTTTTTTTAACACTAGTTTTTTCTGTATCTCAGACAAATTTGCTCCGGTCGTATCCACATACTGAAATATTGCTTCCGGCTCGATCCTCACTTTTTCCTTTGTCCCCCCATCCACTTTTACCGCCTTTAATCCACCTTTTTCTTTGTCCACATACTTTGTGCATTTTCCAAATCCATAGTTTAAAAGTGTTGTCGCATCCTTTACGCGCATCTTAGAATCCGGCGCCGCCATGATCACCGCGATCAAATCCATCCCATCCTTTCTTGCCGTGGCAGAAATACAGAATTTTGCTTTACTTGTAGATCCGGTCTTAAGCCCCGTGGCATATGGATAATGACGTACCAGTTTATTTGTGTTTGACAAACCAAATTCGCTTGTTCCCTTGTTTGTTTTATGCGTAATATTTTCCATCCAGATCATAGAATATTTTTCAATCTCCGGATGCTTTGTGATTAATTCTCTGGACATCAGTGCAATGTCGTAAGCAGTCGTCAGATGTCCATCCGCATCCAAACCATTGCAGTTTACAAAGTGAGTATGCTCCATCCCCAGCCCTTTTGCCCTCGCATTCATCTGCTCTACAAAAGCTTCCTCACTTCCGGATATGTATTCGGACATCGCCACACATGCGTCATTCAATAATAGTAGACACTATTGCTCAAATGGGTTGGAAAACCGATAATAAATATCAATCACACCATCTTCATGCACTTCGATTCTCTCAATCAGTTCTAACACCATCCCTCTTGTTAGATGCGTCACATTCATATAATTTTTAAATGCATGAACCCAATCATTATATCGCTCATCAACCTCATTCTGCATTTCCATTTTTTCAGAAATCTGTTCTTTCTGTTTCTGTAAATCTTTTAACTTTTTGTCATATCCATTAACATAATCAATGTACTCATTTTTACTAATGATTTCTTCTAGCAGATTGTTATAAGTTTTCCTCTTAAAATTTTCTACTTTATTTATTTCTGCCTGAATTTGTTCCATTCTTTCGTGATACTGCATCTTATAGGCATTTTCAGTCTTTAATTTATCCATTTCATTAATATCACTTGGAGTCAAAATTTTTCTCGCTTCTTCCTGAATGGAAGATAAAACCGCTTCCGCTAAATCAGAGTGATTGATACTATGACTGTTGCAAAATTGTTTTCCCTGCTGTTTGTAAGTTTTACAAACATATCCTATAAACTCGTGATTTCCACGCCTTGTATATTTTCTCGCCATAGCATGTTTACAATCCGAACAAAATATAATACCTGAAAACAATCCTCCAGCTTGACTAGTATTATTATTTACATTTTTTGTTCTGATTTTCTGTAACTCTTGTACCCTTATAAAAATATCTCTACTTATAATCGGCTCATGCGTATTCCGAACAATAATCCATTCTTCTTTTGGTAAACTTTTCTTTTTCTTATCCTTATAAGATATCTTATTTGCTTTATTTTGCACCAAGTCCCCAACGTAAGTCTGATTATTTAAAATAGTATGTATCGTCTGATATGACCAAGTTTTTGTCGTTGCAATTGCTTTAGCATTTTTATAATTAATTCCTAATACTTGTTGTTTGTAGAGAGTTGGGATTAGCACTCCTTCGCTTGAGAGAATAGATCCAATCTTACTTTTGCCATATCCTTCTAAATATAATTTAAAAATCTTTTTTACAATACTGGCTGCATAATCATCAATCACCAAATGGTTATGATTCTTTGGATCTTTAATATACCCATAAGGACAAGATGAACCTAAAAATTGCCCGTTTTTCATTTTTGCCCGAAATGAACTTCTGATATTTTCAGATAAATCCTCACAGTACCACTCATTCACCAATCCATTAATTTGTCTAGATTTCTTATTTGCAGTATCTGCGGTGTCTACTCCATCAACAACTCCAATAAACCGGATTCCCAAATTGGGAAGGTCATGATGAAGATACTTTTCAATATGCTCCATATTTCTCGAAAACCTTGATTGCTTTTTTGCAATAATAACATCAAACAAACCTAACTTCGCATCTTCCATCATTTCTTCAAATCCCGGTCTGTCATCATACAATCCACTTTCGTCATCATCTGAATAAACTTTCACAACTTGAAAATTTTTATCCAAAGCATAATTGGTCAATAATAATCGTTGATTTTTAATACTTCTGCTGTCATCTCCTTTGTTTACTTTATTTGCATCTTCTTTACTTAATCTCAGGTATAATACCGCTCGCTCGTTCATCTTCTACTCCTTCTTCAAAATATTATACCCTTATAAGACATATACTAATTATTAGTATAACTCATAAGGGTATATTTTTCTATCTCTATTCACAATGTGCTCTAATAATGTTTTTCATACAGTCTACAAGAGGTTTTTTCCCATAAACTACATTTACTTTAATTTTCTTTTTTTCTTTTTTAGCCAATCTAATTCCTCACTTTTTATTTAATTCTATGCCCCATCATTCTATTTCATGTCTTTCTAAACGCTTTCATAATCAGTCCGTAATTTCTACTTTCCAGTTCAGCATTGCATGATAAACCTTGCTTGGAATATATTTCTTATATTTATCTGCTGTCACCAGAATCAATGCTTCTTTATGCCTTTTGTAGTCTTCAAAAGCTTCTTCTGGCGTATTCCTCTCAGAAAACTTAATATTCTCACTATCTAGATTCATATTTGCCCGATACTTTTTCTTACCAGAATCATAATACACGCCAAGTGGATATTTTCTCTTGTTTCTCCCTTTATTACATCCTGTGAAAAGTCCGTTGATACTATGCGGAACGAATACACATGTGTCTGGGCTATATACTTTATTCCCCTTTACAAGAATATCTTTATCTAAATCCATGCGCTCATCTCCGACCGTATAATAATTTTCTTCTACCCACTGAAAGAACTTTTCCTTATCTTCTAACCATTCTTGGCAAATGCTGCACTCTTCATATTCCGGACTCCGTTTATGAAATTTTGCATTATAGCACCGTGTCTGCATATCATTCCATAACCGCTTTGCTTTCATTCTATTTTGATTTAAAAATGGAACATATGCTTGCACACGTCCCAACTCATTCACATGCATCTGCTGCACGGATAATTTATAGAATTCCTGATCATCTACATATATCAAATTGTTATACTTGTTATTAGATAAGTCTCCGTCTATATGATAAATTCTGTTCTTTCCATAAACAGATTCTAAAAAGGCTTTTGCCACAAGTTTTTCTGCCGCTACGTCTGCTTCAATGGCTGTTTCGTCTATTTTATCCTCATAAAATATCTTCCAATGTACTTTTCCTTGTACACTCATTGTCTGCTTATGTATATAAAACTTCTTTTTTCTATAATTATTTGCCAGTCTTCCTTCTGAAGAGATATAATAGTGCGGCGCTCCTTCTATCTGTACAAAAGTTTCCAGCTGATTTAACAGTTCAATCCCTTCCTTTTTTGCATCTAGTATCTTCAATTCCTCCATCTTACGCCCCCTCTTCGTTCAGATGCTGATTCTCTTTTGTCAAGAGCTTACATGCTTCTTTTAATCTCTTGTATAGTTTCATTTTTGGTTTGTACTGCTCTGGAATAATTAGGTTATTTCCACAGATTTTAGAATTCAACTCCCACTCTGGATAAAATTTAGGTTCTAATTTAAAATATTCCGCAATTTTTACAGTATCTCCCTCTGACAATACTGTTACCATTTCCTCTAAAAATGCATCCAGAACCTTCCGTACAATAAGCTGACTGTACTTCAAGTGATACTTTCTCTTATATGCATGGCGATTTCCACCTATCTCAATTCTTTCTCCTTGCTGATACAGCCTATCCACAACTCTGGAAACCATTTCTTTTGTTACATATGTTTTATTCATACTACCTCATTTCTATCAAAAAAGACTCCTGAAGCAGTATCTTATTCGCTGCTATACAGAAGTCTTTTTAAATTCTATTTACTATTTTTATCAGAACAGGCAAGTCACCTGTTTTATATAATTTCGCATTAAAATATGGAATCTCTTGGCATCCCCTGCTCCCGTTCCCGCAAATACAATACCAAGCAGTGTATGTTCTAAGATAGACATCTTGTGCCATACACTTCCCATCTCTTCCAATAATTGCTCCAACGTTTTCCTCATGCCATTTTCATCAAAAATTTGGATTCTAGTTTGCTTTAACAACATTTTTACATCATTCAGTTTTAATCGATTAGAATCTCTATCCTCAAAATAGCTTGTCCATTTATCTTCGATTGCCCGAACAGAACGTTCACATAATGCTTTTTCTTCTTTAGTTTCTTGTCTCAGACACATTACGCATCTGTCAAAAAGATTTTGTTCCAAAATTGAAAATCTCCTTTAATATGGTATCCTTCGGCGAGCTGCCACATAGTGAATCAACTGAATAGCTCTGTATCCAGTCCAATAGATTTTAATATAGATTTGATTAAATATAGATTATTTATCTGTTCTTCTTTGTATTTTTGTTTCAATAAAATTTTGCGTAAATACAAAATCTCATCTTCTGTCAAATTTACTTGCACGTTTTCTCATCACCACCTGTCTCAATTGCTTCATCGACTGTCAGATAGTACTTTCCACCTAGGAACGCATAAATCCTTTTCATGGTATCTTCCTTCATCTTAATTTCTGGATTCCCATTCAGCCATTTATTCACAACCGCATAATTCCTACCAATGCACTTGGAAAAATGTGTAATTGTAATTCCATTTGCGGACAAATACGATTTTACAACCTCTCTGATGTCCATTTTTATGTCCTCCTGATTCTATTTTCTTGGAGAAATATATCATAAAATTATGACTTTTTTCTCCCTATAGATATACTCACTTTTAAAAATAGGTGCAAAATCCCCCTAAAATAAAGGATATTCTTGCACCTATAATTTTTGCAAAACTATATATTATATAACAGATATAATAATTTTGTTTTATAAATCAACAAATTACTCTTTTTAACCATTTCTTTTGCACAACAACTCACTACATTTATTACTGCACGTCTTCCGGTTTCTTTCTGCCAAAAATTTTTGTCCGCATACTTCACAGATTTTGACGCTGCAATCACCATTATATTGATATAAATCAATCAATGGATTGGGTTCCTTTACACAGAAGAGTTTAGTCTTATCCGGATCTGGTAAATAAAAAGAAATTTTAATATATTTTTTCAACTTTTCTTGTTTGATGTATCCAGCCTTTCCCAACCTCTTTAATCCTTTATCTGCAATCTTGCTGCCAATCCATTCATCAATAGTTACCCTTTTGATTCCTTTGCTATTTTTCCCACTTGCCAGCAAAAGACAATCCACTTCCTTCTCGCTTTTCGCGACATATCTCTGATACAAAACATATAAAATATACAACAATTCTCGATCTTTCTGGCAATTCTTTTTACATTCTATATTAAATATAAAATCATAAATGCTTTTTGTAATTGGTACCGCTGCCAAATCTTCTTGTCTTTTTCTGATCTTTTCAATTCTTTTCACAATCTCTTCTGCCTTTTCTTGACTTGTCTGATATGCCTTCCGCTTCAAAGGAAGTTCTATGTTTTGATTCACGTTTCCTTCTACATTTTGAACTAAAATTCCCCCATAGCATCCCCAAAGGATATCCTTGTTGTGATCTTCTCTAAATTCCGTCTGATAATACTCTATATCCACCAGATATGATGCTGCCATTTTTCGGTCTGGAATAATTTCATCAAATTGCTTGAGGCAGAAAATATAGATCAATTCTTTTGCAAGTATCTGGTCATTGTATGCCTGATTATATTCTGATATTAAACGCCTCAGATAAGAGGATGCTCTCATTTTCAGTTTCAGTACAAGTTTTCTCATCCTCTCGTAATCCTCAGAATCCCGCTTGACCGGAATGCTCATATCTTTTAGAATTTCAGGATTAAAACCGTTTACATCGTCCAGACATGAAATCTTGGTAATTCCATTGCTTGTCTTCTTTTTTATATATTCTGACACTCGATCGACATTGTGATATGAATGGAAGTCACAGCACAGATCTCTCCTTTTACCTTTCGCATACTGGAAAAAATATGGTGGGAACACATCCTGCTCTTTATACTTATTATAAATTGGTGTATATTCCTTCAAATCCAAAGATAATTGTGTCTTCGGAAAATCAATCACATAATTGTTATATGCACACAAAATTCTGACTAATTTGATATCAGGATTCTCTTCATTCAAAATCTTTGTAATTGCATTTGACACATTCCCTATATTCTCATTATCAAAGCTACGTTCCAAGCATTGATACATTTCCAGTCTTGTAATCTGAGATTTTGGCGCAGAACCCATCCGATAATACAAAGGGGATTTCTGTTCACCCAGACAATCTAAAAACGCAGAATCAGAAATAACAAACATATGATCTCCATCTACATCTGCTTGTAATGTTTTTGTCAGTAGATCATGTGTACTTATGACAATATCATCACCAGAAAACCATTCCTTACATTCCTCTGATTGGATCAGTAACCGGATTCCATGTTCACAATCAGACAAGTGAGGATATCGAATACAACACACTTCTGATATATCCTGCTCATTATAATATTTACTATAAACATGATTTTGTGGTATCAATCCTTTGGGATTTTCTTCGCCGCAAAACAGCCACTGACAGAAAGCATATAAATCCGGGCAAATATAGGCTTGAATACCTTTTACATAAATCCTGCCAGATTGCATCTTTTTTCGTTCTGTTTTAATGCGCTCCTGCACTTTCTTTTTTACATACCCATCAGATAACAATTGCGGATACAATTTGATTGCCATATACAAACCATCTAATTTTACATCTTCCCTTTCCATGTCAATCCCCATAATCTGGAGCGCAACATCTGGATCTGTTTTTGCTCGATTGATATAGTCAACGGATCTTTTGCAAAGCTGTTCCATTCTCTCCTCCGTAAACTTTTCTCGTGGAAGTGTCTGGAGAGGTTGATAACTTAAGCGGATATCCTCTTTCTCCACTGGTTCTGCAAAATTATTGATTGTAATCGCCGCACCAGATTTTTTAAATTTTTCTCTGTAATCATCCATAGACTCATAATACTGCCACATTTTCAACTGACTTTGTGTCAAAATAATTTTCATTCGTTTAACTGTTTCTATGGGGACTGGACGATTCCATGCATCTAAAATAAAGGATTCACACGAGTGCTTTTCAATGAACTTACAGAAATCAAAAGGAAAAATTGCGCCTTTAATCCATCCGCCGCGAATTTGACAACTGCAAAGAAGCGTTCCCGGCATAAACATCCCTGCTCCATCCGTATGAGGAACCGGAACTTTCATCTCTGTTTCTTCTATATTAAATGTGTCTACATCCAAGTAATTCACTTTACCGTTCACAAGAGTTTCAAAATCTTTTACAACCAAAACTTCATCAATATCAATCACATACTCTGTCTGTACACTCAGAGATAAATTCAAAGATTTGTAGGCTAAAAACTTTCCCATATTGATTCCACCGTGAGCATTGATGATCTCTTCCGTCAATCCGCACAGTAAACGATTCTTATTATCTTTATAAAATTTTGCGTCCAGTAATGTGATTTCTTGATCTTTTAATTGTCCCGTAGAACTGCTATAAAAAATAAAGTGCTTACCTGCAATATCAATTCCTCGATCAATAATCTGCTTTAAAATAGGTTTGGCTGTTTCCCCCTTACATTCCACGAATACAACTTCCTCTATAAATGGGACATTTGACAGATTATCCTTTGCCAACCGTATAATATCATTTTCAAATAATGCAATCTGTAATTCTTCTTTTACTTTGTTATCTTTATAGATCTTGTCAGACGAAATGCTTCTGGTCTCTGTGTACCTTTCAATTTCCTCCATATATGCTTTCTTGGCAGCAGACTTCAATTCTGGTCTATGACAATTCTTCCATTCTTTTCTCAACTGATTTTCTTTTTCTGTCAGGCATTTAAAAATATTCAATTTTAATATTCTACACCGTTTTACCTGTTTTAAAATGCTACTTATAATAATCTCCCCTTCCGTATATTTACCCATTTACTTTATTGTAATCCTATATTTTTTATCATTTTTTAAGATGAAATCGCTCTTTCATAATCAGCACTTTTACCCCTGGATTTATACCCTGAAACGCTCTCAGATGCTCTTTATTCCTCTTCTGGTACGTTACATGTAACTTTTATAACCTGCAAATAACAGTGCGAATTTTACTCTTAAAGCGCGCTATAGCCCCATTATATATGACTGTTTTTTGATGGTAGGTTGGCTTGCTCTGGAGTCCTCCCCCCCGATTTTATTTGTGGAAGTAACCCAATGCTTAAATCTTTTTGCTGATTCTAATTTGCTTCCAAAGATAAGAGCATAAAGACCAGATTCATTAATTACCGTTACTGTCCTTCTCTGACCTGCGTACTCGATTTGGGTACTCAGCTTATCTTCGTCTAATACATGTTTAGGGACTGCATTTTTAGGATTTGCATACCCTAAAGCCTCTGCCACGTCTTTTCCAACAAACCACGGTTCATTGTTGTAACATTCAGCACTTAACAATCCGTGAACTACTAAATCATGTTAGCCCCAAACTGGGGCTGACCATCCGCATTCACACCCGCACCACCATTCTTTGGATATCGGCTTTCTATTTTTATGTAAAGTCTAGTATTTTTTACAACGTAAATCAACGTTAAAGGCAGAGACAAGAGATACTATCTTGCTTTCCCTCTTTATCAGATTCTCCATCTGACCTAAATTCATAGTCGAAAATTCGACCGTAACAAATTGTTGCACCGACCACCACCAGAACGTGGGTAGTCGAAGATTTAATCCTAATCGACAAATTGGTTTCAAGCAAGTCTTTAATTGCAAAGTTTTTATCGTCTATCCTATCCTTCTCTATATTCGTATTCCCCTGAATCAATCAAATCTATAACTGCTCTTACATCTTTCTGCGGTAATCTATATTCCTCTCTTTTTACCATCTGTATAATTTGACTCATAAGATACTGATTCTTCTGCAGCACAGCCTGTATCTTTTCTCTCATCCCCATCCATTCTAAACGACACACTTTATAAGATTCATAATACACAGGATCATTTGCTTCATAGTGATTCTTCCATTTCTTTTCCATATATGCGTATCTATTGATCTGTTCCTCACAAGTAACCAACCCAGATAATAAGATTGATTTTGTAATAATGTGTTTGTTAAAACATTCCTTATATTCCTTTTTCATAACAATCTCCTTTTTATTTTTACAATGTAGATTTTTGCTTGCAAAAAGCTTATCGTCCCGCAAGGGACGACTCACAACCTACCTACAACAATAAGCGTTCTGCGCAGTCAATACCTACAGCTAAAACTCCCAGTTTTCCTTGTAAAATAAACGTTTTTTGCAATTTTCGCATCATTCCATTCCTCCCTAATATATATAATATATAGGGAGACTTTAAAGGATGCCGTTTTACTGAAAAATCCCGTAGTTATAATGTATTCCGTGATTTTTACTTGAAAATTTTATCTATAAAACAATGAAGTATTAATAGTTGGGGGAAGAAGACCAAATTCATAAGTCTTACATACGCATATTGCTCGCTAAAGCTCACAAAATGCTAGTGCGACTAAATGAATTATGATCTTTTTTGCATTTCCCCCACACCCCCTTTGCGTACTAATTTATTTTAAAAATAGTAAAAATATTTTTTCTTTTACAAGCTATTATTTATCTTCAAAACTGCCCCCCTTTTTGGATGTATCCTCTATTATAAGACTTACGCCCAAATTGGGGGGTCAACTTTTTTATGATGACTTTTTATGACGAAAAAACTAATCTTTAAACTAATCTTTAGATTCACCTTCTGCACAAGCTACTATTTTCCATGCATGTTTATATTTCTTCTTTTCTTTTTTTCCATTTTTAGACAGTATCCAACGAGTTGTCTCAAATTCTTTTATTTTATAATTAATTTCTTTTTCTTTTAAAACTTCATTTAAAGTATTTTTACTCTTGAGCAATTTCCCGTCTTGTTTCACATTAATCTTTTTAATAAGTTCAATTCTATCTGCCTGTCTAAGAAAAACAACTTTATCATCGACTAATTGTTTCAAGTACTCCTCTAAATGACGATTTTCTTCTTGAAGCAGTGTATATGTATACGCATTTGTATTATCATTAAAAAACTGGAGCTGTTTAGCCAATTTTTTACAATAAGCAAATTTACCATAAAAATTTATCATAATTGTATATTCTGCAATATCTATTCTTTTTTTGAAATATACGATATCATTTACTTTCTTTATATACTGCCCAAAAATAACTTTTCCGCTCTCATCATAAACATTTTCGTCGTACAAAATATTGTTCACATCATTTTTTCGATAAAACTTATTAATCAAATCATTGACTGATTCATTCTTTTTGTATACATCTGCCATTTCAACTTGTTGCTTCATACTAGCCCTAAGTCCTGAAAGCCTATTGTTATTAATATTTTTGATATATACATTTACTTTATCGTCTTCGTTTTGGATACGTTTTCTACCAATGCATTGAATCAATGACCCTATATCAACTATATCAATTACAATATTCTTTAACTCCGTGTCGATAATATTTACTCCAGCATCAAAACAAGCTGTTGTAATCAAGAACTGTTCCTCAAACCGTTCATTTTTAAGTATGTCCTCAATTTTATTTTCATCAACATTTTTATAATTTTTATTGCTTTCACTACAGTTAAATACACTTATTTTTTCATATTTCTTATGCAACTTACATGCTTTTTCTGCTGACTGTATAAAAAATATTCCCTTTTCTCCTGTTTTCTTCCACTTTTCTATAAGCTTCTCCATATCCGTATCATTATTGAAAAATACTAACTGATTGATAAACGAAAAATCTAATGGTATCTTATATTGAATTGCTTCTTTCAAGCCGTTATCTTTAATATATTTGTTAATATACCGAGACATATAATCACCTGTGGCTGACATAAATATATTGATAGAAGCTGTATTTCCCATTATCATATTAAAGGAAATATCTGTATGGTTATTAAAACTACTATCGTTAAAAAAATAATGAAATTCATCACAAACTACATACATATATTGCGATAAATCATATTCTATCTCGTAAAACAACTTGCTATTTTCCAATTTCTGATAGGTCATAATTGTAATTACATCTGTTTTATAATCTGCTTCGATTTCCATTTGAAACTGATTCACACAATTTCTTCTATGGATTAACATAAGAATTTTCCCATGCCTCTCCTTCGCATATTTATAAAGAACATTTTTTATAAAATAGGACTTTCCAGCTCCCGTTCCGGCAGAAATAATAATTGGCTGTCCTTTTGTCCATGTTTCAATATCTGTATCTTTTATAATGTCTGTTATTCTTTTGTTACAATTTGTCAATAAGAATTACACCCCTCTCTTTAAAAGGTATGTAGAAATACAACTCTGTAAATTCTTACTGTCCTCAAATAAAAATACTTTAAACCTTGAATTCTTATCTGAATCAATCACCTTTTTTATCCGGTATCCATGATTACACAGATAATTTACTAAATCTAAAGATCTAACAGTACACACTTTATCATTTTTCATCATCGTAATAATAATTCTTCTCCTCCATTCTTTGAATCTGGCACACCGCCACAATGCAATGTGCCTTCCCTTGCTGCACAGGCAGTATCCTATATAGATACCGCCAATCTATAATTTAGTTCAGTGACTATTCCTTATTATTTGAAAATAAATAGCATTTTGATTTCCAGGAACGGCTGACCAAATGGTTTGATAATAACTTCTTTGGAACGGTCACTTTCTTTCATATAAAAAATATTTACACTGTCATCGTAAAGCGGAAGTCTAAGTGAGTCAGATCCCTCTCCTACATGAAGAATCAACTCTTCTTCGTCATTGATATATGTCAAAGGTGGATTCTTGATTTTGATATTAAGTCCAAATGCATCTGTGACCTTTACCGAAACATGATAGTAACCATTCATTTCTTTCAGAAAATCTTTCAAAGCATATACATCAATTTCCTTCCATCCATTTTCAGCAAATTCATTTTTGTTATCTTCCATATTCAAAATCATCAGGTTAAGTTCCATTCCGTTCGGAAGTTCGCATGTAATATACAAGAAATCTGCTTCTTCGTTATATTCGCTTTTAATTGCTACTAAATTTTCTTCGTTGAGAGCAAATCTTGCCCCATCCATTTGACACGTCTGGAAAAATTCATGTCCTACCGGAGTCTTTTCATATTGATTAATCTGCATCGCCATAACTTCCTTTTTACCTTTTCTTAGACTAAGTGTAGTAAGTGCATAATCGTTCACTATCTCAAAAATCTGCTCTGGTGTTCTGGTTCCTGTTGCTTCGTCCATTACTTTGTTCATCATAATTTTTAATCTCCTTTTTTCATAATCTCAGTTGTTATTTCTGGCAAGATATGCGCCTGAATACGTTTCTAATAAATGTACTGCATCTTTGTATGTCATTTTGATATCTCGACTTTTATCTGCACTGATTAAATCATAGATATCACTCAAAATAAAATTCGCTTTATACCGAGACGTATCTTCACACAATAAATGAAATGAAAATCTTCCTATTTTATATAGTTCTAAATATTGCACATTCCCATCAGGTAGCTTTTGCTTATTGATACCTACAAATTCCATGCGGTTTTCTGCAATCAATTTTTTAATCACTGCATCCTTTAAGCAATAGTGACTCAACATTCTTGTCTTTGCTGCATTGCAGACTCTATAATCACCACTTCTATATCTTATGCTTTTTGTATCTCTGGACACTTTTGCTGATTTATTGATGATATACAATGCCCGTGCTATATTCTCAACTGTTTCTGGAAGATTATTGACCTTTGTCTGAATCGTTCTCTTTGGCTTTAAATTTTCATTCTTTGAAACTTTGATAATATCCAGAATACTACACACATGATACTTAATACTAAAACTACCACGTGAATCTGTAACCGTTGCAAGCACTCTTATTTCCCCTGCATTGATTAACCGTTTTACCATAACCTTTCCGACATTTAGTATTTCTTCAATATCACATTGCAACAATCCGAATCTGTCCAATGTTGCAAAATCTAATAATGTTGCAGGCGTAATATATTTATAAGCAATTTCCATAAGCTCTGCTTTCTTAATCTTGCTCTTCTTTATTCCTGGCACATACCTCTCTTTCAGAAATTGTGCCAAATCATCCTTCATTACTAAATTAATTCTATTCTTTTCAAATAGCACATCAATAATCTTTTCTTCTATGGATTTGCTCATAATATGATTCTCCATGTTTCCCATGTTTCCTTCCTGTTATTGCCTTGTTTCTTTGCTATTCACGCATTATCTTAACTGTCCAGCTCTGTATCATCCTCATCCAATTCTCGCAGCAAATCCAAACTTGATTTTCTACGTTTGCTTGTTTTCTGTGATGACGCTGTTTTCTTAGAATCTTCCAATCCTATATTGATTTCTTCTAACTGCAAGGCTCTGCGCTTACCCATTCTTTCTCGCTGCTCTTCTGCTGCTGATTTCCCCAATTCAGAGATATAATCCACTGGGAATGATAATCCAGACAGGCACACGATATTTGCTGTTCCGTTATTTCCAGTAAAAATATTTTCTGGTGTTCCTACTGCTTGTATGATTTCATGCTCGTCTAAGTGATTATCCTTTTGATTGATAATACCGATATTTCCCACTACACCATCATTCATCAGCGGTAAAAAGATATTCTTTGCAGTCAAAACATTTATCATATCTCGTGTTGATATTGATCTATCTTTTCCAGATAACATTGCCAGTACAAACACTCCATGTTCTCTTAACATTTTCATTTTCTCCGAGTCATCAAAGTTAGATCCCTTTGATACAGAACTGTCCGTAAAGAATCTATCAAGCATATTGATAAGCGTCTCATTAATCTTTTGCAGATCCTTGTGAGCATCATTATTTACCAGAATCATTGCGCCTAATTCTTCAATTTCCATCAGTTCTTTAACCGTATTATATGCGTTAATTCTTTTTTGGATGGATTCGTCTTTTCTTGGCATTAGCACGATCGGACATACAATCTTTTCCGGATTATCACATATGATGTCGCTCACATGAGTAATGCTTCCACTTCCTGTAGTTCCACCGCCTGAAGCAATTGGTAATATAATTTTTTGTTCGATTCCTTTTATTTTTTTGACGATATCGATATTGTCTTTCAAAGCTTTCAAAGCAAGATCCCTATCTCCAGCTAGTCCGTCATATCCACGCAAAACAAGTACATTTTTGGCAGCAGATATCGTCTGATTGTCCTGCTCGCTACCGTTAATCAAAAGTGTGGGATAATTCCTTTGTTGGAATCCATACCCCACTGTTTCTCCTGCTAAGCCAAGTCCTATTACTGCAACGTCTTTCTTAATCATGTTATACCTCTCCTTTTCTTTCTATGAAATTGATTCCTTTATCAAGTAGATAAAATGTATCTGCTTGAATCGACTTACATCCCTTTGCTACATATCCAAGTTTTTTCATATTCATCATCTTTCTATATGTAGTTGGACGAGTTGTCTGTGTTACATCCATAATTTCCTGTAATGTCATTCCTTCAAAAAAAGAAGTACATTTATTTTTCTTTAATAGCTTCAGAATAATATAATCTGTCCTATTTAATTCCATTCATATCTGCTCCTTCTTGTAATTTTTCTGTACCAAAACAATACCCTGCTGATTTCTAGGATATTATTCAAGTAATTTAGCTACTCATCTGTATGCAAAAAATATATAGGCTCTGCTGCCTAATTCTATATTCTTCACTGCCAGAACTGCACCGTATTCAATTTTCAACGTACATTTTGAGTACAAAAATTAAACATATGCGCTATATGTAAAATTACAACGCTCATATATTTCATTATTTTTCCACTCATTCAATTGTTAAGTTGGAAATTTATCGACAGATATGAGGAACAAACGTTCCCACTTGTCACGAAATGATTTTTTGTGATATACTTGGTTTGGTTAAATTAATAGTATAGTTATCATTCACGTGATATCTGTACGATAATATTTGAAAGAACGCTGGTAACGCTCTTTCTTATTTCGAGCTTTGATGTCTGGTAAACATCGAAGCTCTTTTTCATGAGATTATAATAGCACTTCTATTATACAAAGTCAAGTAGTTTGCAACTTTTTTTATTTAGGTTATCGCAAACCTAATATTTACTTCTTCTATCATATATACTTTTCAATTGATTTTTAACCTCTTCATATTTATCTAGAAGATACATAATTTTTTTTATATCCATCAGAAATATATCGGAAAATTCTTTTTGCTTATCAATTGATAATAGCGGTATCTGTATTTCTTTTAAATTATTAGGATTGATTGATATAATTGTAGTTCCTGTCTGTATAGACTTAATAGCAGCCTGACCATCCTCACTATCAAAAAAAGTCTTTAAATAACACGGAAATACAATACCCTTTTTTAAGCGAATTGCTATAAGATTTCCTGTCAAGATTGCTTTTGTATCTCCATACTGTCTATATACTGCTGTCTTAATTGTTGAATTTTTCGCAGTAATAATTATATCTCCGTCTTCCAAGCAATATTTTTCAAATTTCTTTTCATCATTGACAATAATCGGTGTAAGTTTTTTATCAACAAAACCTTCCGCATGAACGTCTGATATGTTTACAATTCTGTAATCCGTTTTTTCAAAATCGTCTGTAACTATTTCATCTAATTCAGATGCCTTTATCTGATAACCTCTAAATATTTTTTTACTTACTTGATTCAGAGATATTGGATTTATTAGTTGATTACGAACATTTTTATATCTATCTACTCCAAGATAATAATCATTGTTTCTAATTTCTTCTTTTGCAATACAAAATTCTTTTTTGTCAATATACTTATTAACAATTTGATCTATATTTTCTTCTGTAAAAATTTTTCCTCTCCGTTGTATTTCGCAAATTTCTGTCGCATCTATCATATATATCGGATCAGAAGCAGTCCTACTTTTTTTCAAAATAAGTAATGATGTTTTCAGCCCAGATGCATAAGGAAATAAAATTCCGTTAGGCAAAGAAACAATAGTATCTAAATAATTATTATCTATCATAAACTTCCGGAATTCTTTATCTGAATAATTAAAAAGTACGCCTTCAGAAATCAAAGATACTAATATACCATTCTCTTTTAAATTATCAAGCAAATTCAATGTCGCAATTATATTAGTAGAACGTAATAATTTTGCCTTGGAACAACATTTAATATTTAATTTCTCTAGAATGGGTAAAGCTATCTCTTTTTTTGTTGAACAGCCAAACGGATATGTCGCATATATCATATCAAATTTCTCTAAATTGGATTGTTCTAAGAAATCTCTCATATTGATAGCACTTATAATATCTTTTTGCAAATATGCTCTTACACATCCTATATGGTAATCTATTTCTTTAATGCTTTTTCCACGACCATGTTTTGCCAAACCTACCTCTGAAGATTGCATAAGAAACTTTCCAGATCCACAATCAGCATTTAACAAGGAACTACCCTTACATGTCTCTAATAATTTAATCACTAATCTATTTATACTCACATTATCTATCAGTCCATACGTTGTCACATAACCGTCACCGATTGCTACTGCCACGGTATTTCCTGTT
>ENA-OPSF01000395-OPSF01000395.1-human-gut-metagenome-genome-assembly--contig:-NODE-395-length-40504-cov-6.833865_pt1 | contig 40504 bp, 30 predicted proteins | sample MGYA00241452_ERZ501896 | MGnify/ENA primary metagenome ERZ501896 (study PRJEB25962, sample SAMEA2042111) | human gut metagenome | biome: human gut; feature: human-associated habitat; material: faeces... | reverse complement strand
GATTGGGGCATATTCCCGGCTGGTTCCTTCCATACGGATGGCTCCGGTGGCGATCACCAGATCACCGCTTTTGACATCCGTCCGGATTCCTCCGCAGGTTCCCACACGGATAAATACTTCGGCTCCACACCGCACCAGCTCTTCCATTGCAATGGCCGCAGAAGGTCCTCCAATGCCCGTAGAGGTCACGCTGACCTTTTCCCCCTCCAGATATCCGGTATAGGTCGTAAACTCCCTGTGATCGGCCACCAGACGTGCATCATCGAACAATTCTGCAATTTTTACACAACGCTTCGGATCTCCCGGCAGAATCACATATTTTCCAACGTCACCTTTTTTTAACCCGATATGATACTGAACTCCGTTTTCTGTATATTTCATAGCCTTTTACCTCCAAACATGAGTTTCCTTCCAGTTCATACTACCATGGACAATATCCTTCTTCATAAGCTACAAGATATTGTTTCTCACAAGTCAAAATCCTTATCGATACATTTCCGGTCTGCGCGTTTTCAGGTATGGTATGTTTTTCCTCACTTCCCGCATCTTTTGCCTTGTCGCAAAATTAAATGCTTTTTTCCAGATTTTTCTGCATATCTGGGGACATGCTCATCTGTGCCATTGCAAGTTTCATAAAATCTACCACACTCCGTTTCACATTTCACATACCAGTCTTGTATATCCACTATCTTACCACACAAAAACAGAGAAAGGCAGAAGAATTTTCTTAGAAAAGAATTTTTCTCCTACCCCGTCCTTATCATCTCCCATAGCTTCATACTCATCTTTCATGGTATAAAACTCTACCGGACCATAAAAATCTACCAGCGCATTCTCGTTGGATACACAGTCCGGATTATCCGTTACATCACCATTTAATTCTGCTACTTCTTTAATCGTCATACTGTATTTTCCTCCCACCTGTCACACTTCCTGAATGTGCAAAATACTTCTGAATCGTGTAAGACTCCGGTGTTGTATTATTAGATGGAATGGTCTTATCCCCGATGATTGCCTCAATCGTACCAATCAATCCGACTTTGTGTCCTACTTCCTCCAGAATAGCTTTTACCATATAAGTTGTTGTTGTCTTACCCTTGGTACCGGTAATTCCAATGGTCTTAAGCTTTTCAGCCGGATATCCAAAGTAGGCTGCTGACATAAGTGCCAGTGCGTATCTTGTATCTTCTACTTTGATAACTGTCAATCCCTCTGGCACTTCCACATCTTTTTCCACAATAACCGCTGCAGCACCTTTTTCTGCTACATCTTTTACATACTGATGACCGTCTGAAACAGCACCACTGATACACACAAACACACTGCCCGGTACGACCTTTCTGGAATCATTGACAAGTTCTGTAATCTCTATATTATCACTGCCTGCGACCACCTTGTAATCCAGACGCTCCAATAACTTTGTTAATTTCATTCTCTATGCCTCCTGATCATATTTTCAATATTTTACATCTTCACATTTTTTTGAAAATAAACATTCTCTCCTGTTTCAGTTAAATAGAAAAATATTTACATTTTATTATATAACATTCTTTTGGCGAAAAGCAACGAATTGCAATAAATTCTTCTATTTACATTGCGTGCTATATATTTTCACCAATTCTGTTATCATGTCAACGGCTTTTTCCATACCTTCAACTGTGATATGCTCATAAGGTCCATGATATGCATGACCACCTGTTCCGAGATTCGGACAAGGAAGTCCACGGAAACTAAGCTGGCATCCATCTGTACCGCCTCGTATTGGCAGACACTGTGGTGTAAGTCCGACTTTCTCACATGCTTTCTTTGCATTATCAATCAGATGCATATGCTGTGCAATAATCTCACTCATATTACGGTATTGATCTTTTAATGTAAGCATAACAGTTCCGTCTCCCCATTTTTGATTTAGGTCATCTGTAATCTGCTTCATTACTTTCTTGCGTTGCTCAAACTTTTCTGCATCATGGTCTCGGATGATGTAATGAAGCTTTGCAAGTGCACATTCGCCTTCCATACTCAGCAAATGATAAAATCCCTCATAGCCTTCTGTATCACGAGGAGTCTCGCCCTTTGGAAGCATAGAATCGAATTCCATGGCAACAAGACTGGCGTTAACCATCGTATCTTTGGATGATCCCGGGTGTACACTAACACCATGAAATTCTATAGAAGCACTGCATGCATTAAAATTCTCATACTGAATCTCATTTTCAGTGTCACCGTCAAGTGTGTATGCAAAATCCGCACCGAACTTATCAATATCAAAATGTGCAGCACCGGTTCCGGTCTCTTCATCCGGTGTAAATGCAACACAAAGTGGACCGTGTGGAATATTTTCTTCATTTAATCTTTCAATCAATGTAAGAATCTCTGCAATCCCGGCTTTATCATCGGCACCAAGCAAGGTCTTGCCGTCGGTCACAATCAAATCTTCCCCTTGATGGTCGAGCAGTTCGGGGAACTGGGCAGGAGAAAGAACCACATTCTCTTCGGCGCAAAGAACAATGTCCTTACCGTCATAATTCTGCACGATACGCGGAGAAACATTCTTGCCACTCATATCGGGGCTTGTATCCATGTGGGCAATAAAGCCGATGACGGGCAACGGCTTGTCTGTATTGGCAGGAAGAGTGGCGAACAGATAACCATTTTCGTCCAACGTGATTTCTTCCAGACCCAAAGTTTCCAATTCTTCTTTCAGATACCGGGCAAACACCATTTGCCCCGGAGTACTCGGAGTAATCTCAGTCTCTTCACTGGACTGAGTATCGAAGCTTACGTACTTTAAAAAACGTTCTACTAAAGTCATGATGAATAATGATTAGTGATTAATGGTTAGTGATTAATGGTCAGTGATTAGTAATTGGCGAAAAGCATTATCCGAATGGCATTAATCATTAATCACTAATCATTAACCACTATTTTGTGCTGTAAAGATAAAAAAAGGGGCGTGAACTGCCAAGCAATTCACGCCTCTTTTTTATTTCTTAAGGACAAAATGTCAATCAAAAATGGCTGCTACCATCAAAACAATGCGTACATATCTTACACTTAGGCAATCCGATAGCCTCAACCAGAGTTTCCAACGTATTGAACTTCAAGGATGAAAGTCCGAAACGCTCGCGGATAACGTCCACCATCTTTTCGTATTCGGGTGAGCCGGTAGTGGCATACTTATCGAGATTCTTATTCTCGTCACCCTCCAGTTCCTTGATGACACGACGGGTAATCAGTTCCATGTCGCTTTTGGAAGCCGTGAATCCTACAAACGGGCAGCTATATATCAATGGAGGACAAGCAATCCGGATATGCACCTCCTTGGCACCATACTCATACAGCACCTTCACATTGTCGTGCAACTGGGTCCCCCGGACAATAGAGTCATCACAGAACAGCAGACGCTTACCCTCGAGCATGGCACGATTGGGAATCAGCTTCATCTTTGCCACCAGCGAACGCAATTCCTGCTTGCTGGGAGTAAAACTACGAGGCCAAGTCGGAGTATATTTGGAAATGGCACGATGATAAGGAACTCCTTTACCTTCGGCATACCCAAGCGCCATACCTACACCCGAATCAGGAATACCGCAGGCACAATCCACCTCTGACTTATCTGTCTGTGCCATCTTGAAACCGGAGGCAAAACGCACTTCCTCCACATTCTTACCTTCGTAGCAGGAAGTGGGGAAACCGTAATATACCCATAGGAAGGAACAAATCTGCATTCCCTCATCAGGCTTGCGCATCTGTTCCACACCATCGGCACGCAGGCGAACAATCTCTCCGGGTCCCAAATAACGGTCTATCTCATAACCAAGATTCGGAAAGCTGCTCGACTCACTTGTGGCGGCATACGCTCCGTCTTTCTTGCCAATCACAATCGGAGTACGTCCCCAGCGGTCGCGAGCGGCAATGATGCCGTCTTCCGTCAATAACAGCATGGAGCAGGAACCTTTGATATGCTTATACACATTTTCAATTCCTTCGACAAATGTCTTTCCTTGTATAATAAGGAGGGCGATAAGTTCCGTCTGATTGGTTTTGCCCGAACTGAGTTCGGCGAAGTGCATGTTTTGGGCCAACAGTTTTGTTTCCAGTTCTTGCAGATTTACTATTTTGGCTACCGTTACAATGGCAAAGCGACCGAGGTGGGAGTTAAGGATAAGGGGTTGAGGGTCTGTGTCACTGATGATTCCTATTCCGGAATTTCCTTTGAACTTATCCAGTTCATCCTCAAACTTCGTGCGGAAATAAGTGCTTTCCAGATTGTGAATGGAACGGGTAAACTGCTCCGTTTCTGCATCGTATGTAGCCAACCCACCACGTTTTGTCCCTAAATGTGAATTATAATCTGTGCCGTAAAACAAATCTGCCACACAGCTTGTTGCCTTGGCGACTGTTCCGAAAAAACCTCCCATAAGTTCTGTTTTGTTATTGGTTTCTAAAATTAACGGATGCAAAGGTATGAAGAATTTGCGAAATTCGGGCAGATTTGAAATGAATAAAAAAGGCAATATATTTCTTGCCCACAATAGAAGTTATATTATTGGAAACATATACTTTTGTGATCGAAACCAAACAACTGTATAATGGGAGAAACCGCAAATATTATAATAGCCGATACTCTTCAAGGTCTGGGGACGGACGCATACAGTGGCTATCTTGCACACGCCCTCTGTCTGTCAGGAATCTGCCGATTGAAGTACAATGGAGAGGAGCGCGAGCTACGTGCCGGCGACCTGATGATTGTCCGCAAAGGAAAACTGGTAGAGAAAATTCAACCTTCAGAAGATTTTCGCGTAAAGGTCATCTATATCGCATCGGGCTTTGTGGTGCTGAGTACACCACAGAACAACTACGGCATGAAAGGGCAACTTTCCCTATTTCTCAATCCTATCATGTCCCTGACTACCGAACAGCAAGAGCTATGTCTCCGGGATTTTGAACAAGTGGAATACAGACTCCGGAATACAGACCATCATTTCCATCGCGATATGCTTATCGCCTCCACACAGATGTTGATACTCGACTTCTTCGATTTCCACTCCCATCTATATGGCGAGGACAATATCTCTGTACAAAATGCTTCCATCATGAGCCGTTTCCTCAACATGCTGGAGAACGGAACTTTCCGCGAGCATCGTGAAGTGACCTATTATGCCGACTGCCTATGTGTCACCTCCAAATATCTTTCGGAAGTTTCCAAGAAAGTAAGCGGTTATACAGCAAACTACTGGATAAACCGTTATACCACACTCGACATCTCGCGTTTGCTGCGCGACAAATCACTAACGTTCGTCCGTATTTCCGATATGTTCGGTTTTTCCTCTCCTGCTTATTTTAGCCGTTACGTACAACAACATCTGGGTGTAAATCCGACAAAATACAGAGGTTAATGATTATAGTTTTTGATTGTTTGCCCGTTTCAGATCTATTAGCGAAATATGCTCATTACGATAGCGGGCATTGGGGTTCTTCTCCGTTCCGTCAGGAAAAGAGCCATCTTCCTGCTTTATGAACTGAATAGCCTTCTGCGGACAATTCTGTATGCAGGCAAAACAGAACTCGCAGTCACCGGACGTCTTCACTCCTCTCGACGTCAGCTCATAGTTGCCGCGCGGACAAACGTAGGTACAAATGCCACAGTCAATACAAACATCGGTCACGGTAAAGAACTTCTCGCTTTTCATCAGGAAGCCCACCTCGGGGTCGAGTCCACTCCGCTGCATAAAACCTTGGTGCTGTTGCCGTTCCTCCTCCGTCACCGGTTCGTGCCAATGCTGCCGACTGTTGATATCTGCCGTTATCTTCTGCAAGTTCTCGGGGATGTGCTTGTCTATCTTGAGTTGCTCGTTCATGTCGAAGTTGGGTAGCCAGTTATCCACCATGATGATAGTGTTGATATAGTCAAACGCATTGTCGGCTTTACGGGATATACGGTCCCAAATCTCTACCGCATCGCACTTCCTTGCACCATAGGTGAGGACAGCAAACTTGTATTCTGCCTTCAGTTTTGCTTTCCGAATGAACTGCCGTACCATATAGGGAGGCATATGACCGTAGATGGGATAAACGATGCCGATTTCATCTGCCTCAAATTCATACTTCCCCCGTTTCACCATCTGAGGGATACTCAACAATTCTGCGTTCTCTCCAGCCAACTGACGGGCGATGTAAAGACTGTTACCCGTTCCGGTAAAATAAAAGATGATACGCTTACTCCTTTTTGTTTCGCAGGATGCCAACGAGAGTAGGCCGGAAGATGCGATAGCACTGCTCATCACGGCAAATCCCATACGCTTTAAAGCCTCCCGACGACTGATTTTCTTATCCGTATTCATATCTCTGATTTTTAATGATTATGCAATCTGTTATCTGAGTGCAAAAATAAAGGTTTCCCCAAAGAACGGACTTACCAAAAACTCGGGTCTTGATGCTATTTTTACGGTATAAGAATGAGCTTACCCTAACACAAAAAAAAGCCCCGCAAAGATTGGACTTCTGCGGGGCCTCACTAATGCCTAATAAAAACTCTTTCTACCCTAAATTATCTCCACTTCTTCACAGCTTTCTTGTCAGCCGGAGTTGCTTCAATCAAGCTCAATGCAAAACCACCGCTACGCGCTTCCTTCACGGACATTTTGGTCTTGCTGGTTACGATACCCTTCTTTATCTGATAAGAAGTAGGATTCTCCTTGTAATCAGCATCTTTACCGTCGGCATAGAGAGTGGCTACGTATTGCTTGCCCGGTTCAAGGAAGTCGAGCGTAAAGTTGGCTGTACGTGCATTCTCGTCTGTAATACCTCCAACAAACCAGTTGCCGGTTCCTTTTGCCTTACGGGCCACGGTAATGTAATCACCCGGTTCTGCTTCAATGTACTTGCTGTCATCCCAGTCTACTGCCACATCCTTGATGAATTGGAAAGCATCCATGTGCTTTTCGTAGTTCTCAACCAAGTCGGCAGCCATCTGCAACGGGCTGTATAAAGTTACATACAGAGCGAGTTGCTTAGCAAGTGTAGTCTGCACTTGTCCGTGGGGCAAATCGCCCATAAAGTCAAGTTTGGTATCGAAGATACCCGGTGTATAATCCATCGGACCGCCAATCAAGCGGTTGAATGGAAGCAATGTGGTATGGAACGGTTTGCTACCGCCGAATGCCTCATATTCAGTTCCTCGTGCAGATTCGTTGCCAATCAAGTTAGGATAAGTACGGCACAAACCGGTAGGGCGTACAGCTTCGTGCGCATTTACACAAATTTTGTAGTCGGCTGCCTTCTTCACGGCATAGAGGTAGTGGTTGTTCAGCCATTGCCCATAATGATGTTCACCACGGGGAATCATATTACCTACATATCCGCTCTTCACGGCATTGTAGCCATTATCCACCATAAACTGATAGGCCTTGTCCATGTGACGTTCGTAGTTGCGCACCGAACCGGATGTCTCATGATGCATCATCAGCTTCACGCCTTTGCTCTTGGCATATTCATTCAGCATCTTCACGTCGAAATCGGGATAAGGGGTCACAAAATCGAATACATAATCCTTGGATTTGCCAAACCAGTCTTCCCAGCCTTCATTCCAGCCTTCTACCAATACTTGGTCCAGACTGTGCTCGGCTGCGAAGTCGATGTACTTTTTTACATTTTCGTTAGTGGCACCGTGACGGCCATTGGGCTTCATTTTGGAGTAGTCCACTTCACCCAGTTTGATGGAGGGAAGGTCGTCTGTATATGCCCAGGTGCTCTTACCTGCAATCATTTCCCACCATACACCTACGTATTTCACGGGCTTAATCCAGGAAACGTCCTCGTAAGCACAAGGTTCGTTCAAGTTCAGCGTGATTTTAGAGGCAAGGATGTCACGAGCATCGTCGCTTACGATAACCGTACGCCACGGTGACGTGCAGGGAGCTTGCAGATAACCTTTATCGCCTACTGCATCGGGAGTAAGCCAAGATTCAAAAACAAAATTCTTATCATCCAGATTCAAGTGCATGCAAGAGTAATCCACCAAAGCAGCCTCGTGCAAGTTGATGTACAAACCATCAGCAGTCTTCATCTGCAAAGAAGTCTGAACACCGGTGGGCGAAAACGGGGTTTGTGAAGAGTTAGGCGTAATGGCCCCTTTCATCAACCCGCGAATTTCAGAAAGTTTGGATTCTGTGTAATCATATTCCTGCGTATCGTAGTCGCCCGGAATCCAGAAGGCTGTATGGTCGCCAGTCATGGCAAACTGAGTACGCTCCTCCTTAATCACGAAATAGTTCAGGTTCTTCTGTAAAGGGAATTCATAGCGGAAGCCCATACCATCGTCGAACAAACGGAAGCGGATAATGATGTTCCTATCCTGCGCCTTTTGGTTGAGCGTCACAGCCAGCTCATTATAGTGGTTACGGATTTGCTTTACTTCACCCCATACCGGTTCCCAAGTCTCGTCGAAAGTGGAAGTCTTTGCATCCTCCATCGTGAAGCCATTCATCAGACCGGGGTCGTTCTTCAGTTCGAGTCCTAATTTGGAAGGGTTAATCACCGGCTTTCCTTTGTAAGAAAGTTCGTAAACGGGTTCGCCTTGCGCATTTACCGAAAAATTCAATTGAAGTTGTCCGTTGGGAGAGGTAATACTCTCTGCCATTGCTACGCCGCTCACCAACAAAACGAGCAGGAAGCAGGCTAATTTTGTACAGATTGCTTTCATGTTTCTCATGCTATATTTATAAAATTATGTTCCAGATGCAAATATAGGCAGGAAAGAAATACACTCTGACGCAATTAAACTAAAATGATAGATGATTTGTCGGCAAACGTTTGCATGAAAACCAACTTCCCTTGAACAATATCCTGCCTACAAACAAAATAGAAGGAGAAGTATCGCTACGAAAACTTCGCCCTCCATATTTTTACAACTTTAATCGTGCACTGGAATTATCCCAAAGGATTTTCACCTTGGTCCCCGTCATTGCCTCCCGAAGGATTGGAGTTATCCCCTCCACCATTGCTACTTCCATCCGTATAGTCCGTATCGGGAACCACCATCTTGGTGACGCTCATATTGCCCAACATTTGACTAAAAGCTTTCCCCGGAAAAAACAGAATACGTTTACGGACAATGTTACTGGCCGAAACGCCAGCCTCCGTATCAGCACTCTTCCCTACAAAAGAAGGGCGGAACAATCCGAAATCACCTAAACGAACAGTCTTTCCATCGTCTATTTCTTCCGACATGATGTCCACCAGTCCTGCAGCCACTAAGTCCACCGTCTTTCTGTGAATACCAAGAATACGGCTCACTTTGGCACACAACTTATCAAAATCCAATTCACCCGCTCCTACGGATTTAGCTACATACTTTACATTTTTGTCCTTGTCAAAACCAAAGATTCTCTTTGCCACTACATACTGAAGTCCCATAATTTTTAATGTTTTAGAAAGTTAATATAATAATGTAATAAATAGGCCGAAGCCTTTTCCTCTCTTTCAAGAAGTGGAGATCCATCGTGAGGCCTCAACGATAAACTTTCATTCTCTTGAATTCGATGTTGCAAAGTTAGAGTGTGAATGACGGGAATACAAGGAAATGACATCTACAACCAATTTCGTTAAAACTCTAAAAAACAACAAATTAAAAACAACCCTTCTCTACAAGTGAAGAAAGAAAGGCAGGAAGAGAATGAGAAGGAATGGGTACAATCTCTACAGCCAATGAAAATAAATCGCTGATTATCAAGACAAGGTTCTAGAGAGGTCTCTACAATATGGCATTTGAACAGTTAAGACCTCAATTTCAAGAGTGGCTCAAGTTTCACAAGTTATTACCGTATCCAAAAATACAGACAAACCAGTCATCCTTCCAAAGCCCCTTCTACTCGTTTACTAAAATCTCCCGGACATTTTACTAAATCTCCGGCAACGATTTACTAAATCTTCCTCCAAGATTTAGTAAATCGCTTCTGCCCCATCACGAACTATCCGGAACCAAGATTGGCAATCACTCATATCAAATATCAAAATTATATACATCCCGCCAATAACTACTTCCTCCAGTACAGAATCGCTTTATGAAATTTCGGGCTATGATTTACTGAAATTCCTTTGTCTTCACTACCTTTGCAGCCAAAACCAACCCCAGACAACCTATGACTAGACTACTGATAGCTATATTCCTTGGCGGCGGTACCGGCAGCGTACTGCGCTACTGCGTGCAGATGATGCTCCACGAGCGCATAGTCCCCTACTCTTTCCCATGGGCTACATTCACAGTCAATATCCTCGGAAGTTTCCTCATCGGGCTATTCTATACCTTATCCGCCCGTTTCAACCTTTCTACTGAGGTACGGCTGTTGCTGACTACCGGCCTGTGCGGAGGATTCACCACCTTCTCCACTTTCAGCAATGACGGACTGATTCTGATAAAGCAAGGATTCTACGGAATATTTGCCTTATATACCTTATTAAGTATCACATTAGGAGTCCTGGCAGCCTTCGCCGGCGGCGCCTTCGGACGCTGTATATAACTCCAAACGTCCCTATGAAACCCAGCAAACCTTTTGTCATGCCTCCCGTACGCATCATCCCTCCTACCTTAGAGGGACAAAGTGAAAGTTCCAAATCATTGGGAGAATGGCTGAATACGGAAGAAACTGTCAGAGACCTTCACTTCGGTAAGCGGACAGAGGAACACATGGAGTATTCCTACAAAAGCATCACCAACTGTACTTTCAGTCATATCCAATTCAGCGCCTGCAAACTGAAATCCTGCCATTTCACTGATGTACGTTTTGAACATTGCGACCTTTCCAACATCTCATTTGCCGAAAGTTCTCTGTTCAGAGTGGAATTCATATCCTGCAAACTGGTGGGAACCAATCTGCCGGAAACAATATTGAACCATCTGGCAATGAAGGACTGCAATGCCAGATACCTTAATCTTTCCATGAGCAAAATCAATCAAGCCCGCTTCACCTCTTGTGACTTGCGCAACAGCGACGTCAATGACTGCAAACTTGCCTCCATCGCCTTTGAAAACTGTGAGCTGGTAGAATCCGAGTTTTCGCACACCCCTCTAAGAGGTATCGACTTGAGCGACTCGCACATAGGAGGTATACGCCTCAACCTGCCCGACATACGGGGAGCCATCGTCAATACTTCCCAAGCCATGGAGTTGACTGCTCTTTTAGGCATTACAATAAAGGATTAAAAACGAAAAACAATTCCTTGTTTTCATTTGTTAGTAAGATAGTTTATAATTAAAATTGACTGAATATGAAAATAGAGAAGATTATCGGACGTGAAATCCTCGATTCAAGAGGTAACCCAACTGTAGAAGTAGACGTAACCTTGGAATCCGGCTTCATAGGCCGTGCATCTGTCCCGTCAGGAGCATCCACGGGAGAACACGAAGCATTGGAACTGCGTGACGGTGACAAAAAACGTTACGGAGGCAAAGGTGTCCTGAAAGCCGTGGACAATATCAATAATATCATTGCTCCCAAGCTCATCGGTATGTCCGCCCTCAACCAGATGGGTATCGACCATGCCATGCTTGCACTGGACGGAACCAAAACGAAAGCCAATCTGGGTGCCAATGCCATCCTCGGCGTATCTCTTGCTGTAGCCAAGGCTGCCGCCGCTTACCTTGACATCCCACTCTACCGATATATCGGTGGTACAAATACCTATGTGATGCCTGTACCGATGATGAACATCATCAACGGCGGTTCGCATAGTGACGCTCCCATTGCTTTCCAAGAATTCATGATACGCCCCGTAGGTGCCACTTCCTTCCGCGAAGGTTTGCGTATGGGTGCCGAAGTGTTCCACGCACTGAAGAAAGTCCTGAAAGACCGTGGCCTCAGCACAGCAGTAGGCGATGAAGGAGGTTTTGCTCCTAATCTGGAGGGTACAGAAGATGCCTTGAACTCCATCATTGCCGCCATCAAGGCTGCCGGATACGAACCGGGCAAAGATGTAATGATTGCCATGGACTGCGCTTCTTCCGAGTTCTACCATGATGGCATCTACGATTATACCAAATTCGAAGGTGAAAAAGGCAAGAAACGTACTGCCGACGAACAGATTGACTATCTGGAAGAGTTAATCAACAAGTATCCCATCGACTCTATCGAAGACGGCATGAGCGAGAACGACTGGGACGGCTGGAAAAAACTGACCGACCGTATCGGTAACCGTTGCCAGTTGGTAGGAGACGATTTGTTCGTCACCAATGTGGACTTCCTTGCAATGGGCATCGAAAAAGGCTGTGCCAACTCCATATTGATTAAAGTAAACCAGATAGGTTCGCTGACCGAAACACTGAACGCCATCGAAATGGCACACCGCCACGGATATACTACCGTAACTTCCCATCGTTCCGGTGAAACGGAAGATGCGACTATCGCAGACATAGCCGTAGCTACCAACAGCGGACAAATCAAGACCGGTTCGCTGAGCCGCTCGGACCGTATGGCAAAGTACAACCAACTGCTTCGCATCGAAGAAGAACTGGGAAGCAATGCGGTGTATGGATATAAGAAAGTTATAAGTAATAAGTGATGAGTTATTTGCCGGAAGGCGGGGCTTATAAAGAAGAAAGCAGAAGGGGCGAACCGTCACGGTCCGCCCCTTCTCTTTTTAACCTTAAATCAACAATCAATCTACTACCTTAAAGAAAACTTCTTCTCCACTTTGGCTATCCGGTGCCACCCAAAGAGCAAAGTCTCCGGCTTCCACCGTCTTCACCATATCTATATTCCAGAAAGCAAGTTCACTTATCGGAAGTTCAAACGATACATTTTTCTTCTCACCCGGCTTCAATGTGACGCGAGCAAAGCGTTTCAGCTCTTTCACCGGACGGGTCACCGAAGCAAACTTGTCCTGCACGTAAAGCTGGGCTACCTCGGTACCTTCATACTTTCCGGTATTCTCAAGGTCGAAAGTCACAGTCAGCACATCTTCCTTCTTCAGATTGGCAGACGAGAGTTTCACATTATCATATTTGAACGTCGTATACGACAGACCGTAGCCAAACGGATACAGCGGATCGAAACCTGCATCCATATAGAAAGAAGTACATCCCAACGAAGTCTGCCCCGCTTCTAACGGAATGTCATTCAGCAAAACCTCATTCCGCGTAGCCGGACGTCCGGAACTGTTATGAGCATAATAAACCGGTATCTGTCCTACCATCTTCGGGAAAGTCACCGGAGTCTTGCCACTTGGCACAGCCTTACCCCACAGCAAGTCGGCCAATGCCGGTCCTCCCATGGTTCCGGGATGGAACGAATAAAGTACAGCTGACGAGAGTTCGACTTCCTTTCCTATGGTCAACGGACGCCCTGCCATTACGACAGTAACCACCGGTTTTCCTGTTTTCGCCAAAGCGGCAATCAGTTCGCTTTGCGCACCTTGCAGGTTCAGGTCGGCCAGGCAATGCGCCTCTCCTGAAAGAATAGCCTCTTCGCCTACAAACGCCAAAATAACATCAGCACGTGCAGCGGCAGCAGCGGCTTTGGCAACACCTGCCATATTCTTGTCACGGCTATAAGTCAGACCCGGCTCGTATATCACCTGCACTTTGTCCCCCACCAGTTCCTTGATAGCCTTCAACGGTGTCACGGTTTTTGTCTTGTCACCATCAAATATCCAGGTACCCAATTGGTCATAAGGTGCATTTGCCATCGGACCTACCACAGCAACCGTCTTTACCGAAGATTGCAAAGGCAATGTCTCCTTTTCGTTCTTCAACAAGATGGCCGATTCCACAGCAGCTTGCTTGGCAGCCTCCAGATGAGAAGGAGCATAAAGTTCCTCTATCCGTTTCTCATCCACATAAGGATTATCAAACAGTCCCAACCGGAATTTGATACGCAGAATATTCCGCACGGCATCGTCTATAGCAGACTTCTTGACCTTACCTTCTTTTATCAATTCCGGCAATTCCTTGACAAACGTATAGCTGACCATCTCCATATCCACACCAGCATTCACCGCCTTCATTGCTGCCTCTTTAGAATCGGCAGCAAAGCCATGTGCCCTCATTTCGGCTACCGAAGCCCAGTCTGACACTACTATTCCATCAAATCCCCATTCACCACGAAGCACATCTTTCAAAATAAAAGTGTTTCCGGTAGACGGTGCTCCGTCATTGTCATTGAACGAAGTCATGAAAGTGGCTGCCCCTGCCTTGGCCACAGCTTCAAAAGGAGGAAGGTATACATCCCTCAAACGACGCTCCGGAATGAAAGTGGAATTATAATCACGCCCGCCCTCGGCAGCACCATAACCTACAAAATGTTTAGGACATGCGGCTATGGAAGTCGGACTGTTCAGCGAATCTCCCTGGAAACCTTCGACCATAGCAACACCCATCACCGAAGTCAAATAAGTATCTTCGCCACATCCTTCGGCCATACGCCCCCAACGGGGATCGCGAGCCACATCTATCATCGGTGCAAATGTCCAGCGGATACCCACAGCAGAAGCCTCCACAGCCGCTACCCGTGCACCATCCTTAGCCACCTGCGGGTTGAAAGATGCCGCTTGTCCCAAGGGAATAGGGAATATGGTCTTGAAACCGTGGATCACATCACGCGCCATCAGCAAGGGGATGCCCAAGCGGGACTCCTCCATTGCCACACGCTGCAAGGCATTGACACGCACCGGATCTACTTCATTCAAGATAGACCCGACTTCACCTTTCTTTATCAATCCGCTCATATCCTCTATGTTGCCATAAGAAGAAATCTGGTTCATCTGCCCAATTTTTTCCTCCAATGTCATACTGGACAACAGCGTTTCTATTTTCTGCTCGATGACTGCATCATTTTTTATATCCTGCACTTGAGTACAAGATATAAAAGGAAGCAGCAACAAACAAGCAGAGAGCATTTTCATTGTTTTCATCTTTAATCTATTACTTGAAATGGAATATTTGCTGTGGAGACAAAGCCCGTATTATCAAGTACATATACGTACAAACGATATTCTCCGGGAACTTTAATTGCAGTCTCATACACATTTTTATCTGACATAGCCACCTCACCGACTCTTTCCGGACGCGGTTCATAAGAACCTCCAAAGCCCAGCACTGTAGCTTCTTTAAGCACTTCCCAAACATAAGTCAGAGAATCATTTTCCTTGTCTATGGCCGCAACCTCTGCTTTCAATGAAGCACCTGCCTTGATGCGGACATTATCAATAGCACTCTTCCCATTGACAGTCATCATACCCAGAATTACCGGAGCCGTTTCATCCAGTTCCTTACCAGTCCACACTCTTTGCATAGCCTCTACCATAGGAGTCTTTTCTCCTTTCAGAGGCAGCATATCCACCGTGTCTTCTACAAACATACTGAACCAGGTAGGCGTACGTTCTTCTTTTTGTCCCCACAAGAATACAAAAGAGCCCAAGCAACGGGGATTGGCAGAAATATATTGCGTATAACGCTCTTCGTATACCTGCCGTTTTTCTTCACTGGTCTGCTCTATGGGTGCCTTCCACTCGGTTGACGCTGTTTCCCACCAACCGGTCGGTCCCCACTCGGTAATCATAAATGCACCCTTGTAGTCCGACCGGTCAACAACAGCCTGCACCTCTCCCATCGGACCATATACATTGATGCCCACATAATCGAGAGACGGAGCATACTTTGCCACAGAGTCCAATGCCGACGGATTGTAGGAAATCACTGTCGAAACCAGATGACGCTTGTCTATCGACTTAATCAGCTGTGCCAGTTCTTCCACAAAATTCCATGCGGCAGCTATATTAGCATTTCCCAACTCAATTTCATTGCCAATACCCCAAGCCAGCAAACTCGTATCATTCTTGAACGTTTCTGCCAACAAGCGGACTTCTTCGCGCATCTTGTTCTTATATTCATCATCGTAATAGCGTATAGAGTCTTTGGTCATGCCTATTCCCTGCATTACGTACATGTTGTGCTCCGAAGCCAATGCCAGGTTTTTCTTTATCTCCTCCACATTACCTCCCCAGGTTCTGAAGGCATTGGCACCACTCTGGGCGGCAATGTCCAACCGATATGTGCCGCCTACGCCTTTAATATAGGTTTCTCTTCCGTCAATGGAAAGTTTATAACCGTCTGCCGCTTTCTCTATTACAATGCCGTCTAAAGAAGAAGGAGAACAGGCAGACAACAAAACTAAACAGATAAAAATAAATATTTTTTCTTTTTTCATTATCAATTGTCCTAAAGCATAAGGTATTTATGTTATAAATAAAAAACATTCAGCCTTCATATTTAAATTTTATTTAAATATGAAGGCTCTATTTTTTCTGAAACACGCGTACATAGTCCACCTTCATCGTTACAGGAAGAGCAGACTCATCCACACCGTTCATTCCACCCCAATCACCGCCCCAAGCCAGATTCAGAATGGGATAGAAAGCATAATGGAAAGGCCATTGATTATGACCAGCTCCCAATTGTTGCTTGGTAACAGCCAACTGTACCTTGCCATCCACGTATGTAGTGATGGCATCTTCTGTCCACTCTAAAGCATAGAGATGAAATTCTCCTTCTGCCTGTTCTATAGTCATGGCATGTGTTTTCTGCGTACCTATAGTATGATTATAATCTTGCGTATGGATAGACGAAGAGACTTCGTTGGGTACGACTCCCACTTCCTCCATAATGTCTATTTCACCACACATGGGCCATGGGTTAGTATTCCAGTCATTACCAACTGGCATCATCCAAAAAGCCGGCCACGTCCCCTTGCCTTCAGGCAACATGATACGTGCTTCAAAATAGCCATATTCCCAACCAGTATTCACTTTAGCATACACACGACCAGAGTAAATTTTACCATCGGAGCCTTTGAAACAATTAATATTCAACTTACCGTCCACAAGTTCTGTCACACGCTTTCCGTCAGCAGAACCATTGACGTAATTTTGAAGTTCATTATTTACCCACCCTGCTCCTTGAACCTCGTGTGTCCAATCATTGCCAAGAGATGTGCCCTCATTAAATTCATCATGCCAAACCAACCGATACCCCTCAGGAGTATTGATATCCAGATCTTCAGCCGATTCTTGAATAACTGTTACCGTTACTTTCTCTGCACCAGCCACAACCTCAACTGTACCCGTACGGGAAATCTTTGCATCATTAGCTAAAGTGGTCACAACAATTTCCCCACTATTTTTTTCTGCGCTAATCCAACTATCATTGGATTTCACATTCCATTCGCCAGAAGCAATAACAGATAAGACAAAAGATTCTCCTATAGAATTAGAATACAACTCAGTCTGTGACACTGATAAAGGAGCCGCTTGCGTAAGAGGAATAGATACACGAGTAGCACCAGATTTAACCACCACCGTACCAGTACGAGAAGTAGTACCCGTATGAGCACTGACTATAACTGTCGCTGTGCCTTGGCTAGAAGAAGAACCCATTACATTTACTTTGACCCATGAACTGCAATCATCAGAGGCAAAAGCTGTCCACTCTTTACCAGAACAAACCACATTCACCACATATTGGCTAGCTTGTGCAACAGCCTCTATCTTTTCAGGAGAACATTTAATGGTAACATCCTCGGATTGCGGTTCCTTGTCATCGCTACTGCCACAAGCAATCAACGAAAACAAAAGAATAGATAATAGACAATAGTATTTCATATATATATATATATATTTTACAACATAAGTAGAGAAAAAGGGAAAGGATGAAACTCCAGCAATTGCCAAGATAACACACATCCTTCCCCCTTTTTATTATTCACTGCTTTTAGCAGACCAATATTCTATCTAATACTAGCCATCAATCTCTATGAGTCTGGAAAATAATATCTTTAATAGTCACTTTTGTGTCAGCAGGATTTCCACCAAAATCCAAGACTAAAGATATAGCATGCATATCTTTAGGCGCCTTTTTATTTGCAACCCAAAATTTATTATCTTCATTACCCAACAAATCCGTCTGTTCTGCAAAGAAGAAGTTATCATCATGTTTGACATCAGGTTCATCAGTCTGAACCAGTTTTACTGTTACCCCCTTCAAATCAGTACTAGGATTTAGAGTGACACAGAAATCATAGGCAGTTTCTGTATCGGCTGACAAATCTGTAACAAACGAGAACTGGTTCTGCCATTGTGCTTCAGTAGCATCAGGGAAAGTGAGTGTATAAGCATTTCCATCCACCACTAAATCTGGATTAGGTCTAGCACTCCAATCCGGGTTTGCATAGAAGAAAGTATTGGTAAAGGTTGCCCCGTTCCAAAGATTGTCTTCACTATCCACCTTCACCCAAGAAGGTTCAGGCTCTTGTACTTCAGGAATTTCCGTACCGTCATCATTAGCATGGTCTTTCAAGACAAAGCTTTCCAAAGTAATATCCGTATTAGCTTCATTACCACCAAAATCAAGTGCAAACTTCAAGTCGGTAATATTCACACCGGATACGTTACTGAACCATATACATTTAGGCTCATTAGCATCTAAAGCCACACGCTGCATATTGATAAACGTATTGTCATCACCCTTCTGCTGTACTTTAACCGTCACGCCCGGATGTTTGGTAGTAGAAGTAATTATCACTGAAAAATCATAGGTTTTATCCACAGACAAAGCAATTGCCTTATCCAATTCTACATGCATCTGAGCTTGCCACTGATCGGTAGTAGCTTCCGGTAAGGAAACAACAAATGCACCATTCTGATAAGTATATTTTGGATCTGCAATCTGCCCCCATCCTGGAGCATAGTAGAAAGATGCCACATTGAAAGTTACTCCCTTAAACATGTTAAATTCACTATCTTCCACAAAACCACCAAAACCGTTCATAATAGTCTTCTCTATTTCAAAGGTTTTGGTTATCGAACCATCACTGATGCCATTTGCGTTCTTTACTTTACATTCTACTGTATATGAACCTTTTTTACGATAATATTTAGAAAAGCCATATGAGGCTTGATAAGCGCCGTCAATTATCCAAATCGGAGACACTCCAGGAGCAGAAGTAAATTCAAAGTTTGCATAATTGGTTGTCTGATCTACAGTAACTTTAAAGTTATCAGTATAATCCGATGCTTGTGGGATATTGCCATTGGCTCCCGTAAAATCTTCAGGCGAACATGAAGTCATTGCAAAACCAGCAACCAACACGCCTGCTATATATTTAAATATATTTTTCATATCAATTATTTGTTAATGGAGTTATGGTAAACTATTTATAAGCATTCTGAACCAAAGCAGGGTCAGAATCCAACTCACTTTGTGCAATAGGAATGTATTTCTTCTTGGCAGTCCAAGAATTGGTACGGTAGCCATATTCATCTGGGACAAGTGCAGTAGTAGCCTTGTTTTTAGATGATGCTCCACTAATTCCTTCAGCACGTACCAAATCAAAATAGCGCTTACCTTCGCCAACAAATTCCAAATGACGCTCTGTGAGGACATCGTCAACTGTGACACTCGCAAGTTCAGCTAAACCGGCACGGGTACGAACTTCGTTCAACCATGTCTTAGCCTCCCCAGTACTACTTCCACCTGTACGAAGAGAAAGTTCTGCAGCATTTAGTAATGTCTCAGCATAACGATAATAACGATAATTGTTATTATAGTTCAAATTCTGGTCACCGGAAGACTGCTTGAAGTTCTTATCATACGGACGATATTTTTGTAACCAAATATGAGTATCTTGATAACGTTTCGTATATTCTACATCTTCGGCAATCACCCAGCAAGTTGCATCACGACGTTTGTCTTGTTCACTAAACATTTGATAAGTTTCAAGACGCATGGGCATAAATCCCCAGCCATCATTACCCTTTGACCAACCATCATCACCTGGGAAAGAGTTAGGAGAAATCAGAGTAGGAAGCACTGTACCACCAACAGCTAACGGACTTCCCCAGCCACGTTCGTTATTAGTTTGCTCATAATTAATTTCCCAGATAGATTCGTCACACCATTCACCTTCCGTTTCCCAGATGTTGGCAAAACTAGGATTCAATCTAAAGCTAGGACTATCAATAAGCTCCTTCATATAACCTAAAGCTTTTGAAAAACGACTTTCATCATTCTGATACATTACCATTTCAGCATATACCATATAAGCCATAGCTTGAGTGACACGTCCCAACTGACCTTCGTCGTCAACTTCTTTACCTTCTTTGATTGTTTTATAATATTTCAAAGGTAGCACCTTAGAGTCAATTACAGCTTCAAGTTCTGCGATCAACTCAGCATAAACCTGATCGGCAGTATATTGCGGAGCCGTATAAGGAGGTTCGGAAAGATTCTCCAAATAGAAAGGTACATTACCAAAATAATGCCACAACATATTATAATAGAAAACACGTAGTAAACGGGCTTGCATCTCATAGAGTTTACGATTGGCCTCAGTAACATCAGTACCCCAATCAAGATATTTCAGTAAGTCATTACAACGTTTGATGCCAGAATAATCCACAGTCCAAAGAGAGCCAAGTGTATTATTTTCATTAGCTTCATAATTAAATAACATATGCCAATTCTGCATATCGGTCTTGGTTGCACCACCTACCCAAAAATTATCGCCCATAATTTCACCGTCAATATTCAAGGCATTGTACTGTCCCAATCCCCAATCTGGCCAATGGAGAGGGTCATAGGCGGCAATCAGAGCTTCCTGAATATGCTCATCCGTAGTATAATAATCTTCCAATGGTTCACCTGTCGGATTTTCCACCTCAAGAAAACTGTCACTGCAACCGGTAGTCAACACTGTAGCGGCAGCAAGTAAGCCTATTGCTAATATTTTATTTGTTTTCATATAGTTCTTATTTTTAGATTAGAAAGAAACATTTACACCTACTGTATATGTGCGAGCCTGCGGATAAATACCACGGTCAACACCAAGAGAAGTTGCACCTGAAGAAATTTCAGGATCAAATCCCCAATATTTGGTCCAAGTCACAAGATTTTCAGCTTGCACATACACACGCAGACGTTCAATAGTAAGTTTGCGAGTAAGAGTCTTAGGCAATGTATATCCCAAAGTAATATTCTTAAGACGAAGATATGAACCATCACAAACATAAAGATCAGATACCATCCAGTTCGTTGCATTACCGACAGCCAGACGAGGATACTTATTAGAAGTACCTTCACCAGTCCAACGTCCCAACATCCAAGAAGGATAGTTACCAGAAGCAACATCTGTACGATAAGTGCCATCAAACACATCAGCACCAGCTACACCTTGGAAGAAAATATTAAAATCAAAGCCTTTCCAATCAGCATTAAGATTCAAACCATAAGTCCAATCCGGAGTACCATTACCAATGTTAGTACGGTCATCTGCCGAGATGCTACCATCACCATTTACATCCACAAAACGTGTATCACCAGGAACCGCATCCGGCATAATCATTTTACCATCTTTATTGACATAAGCACGAACTTCATCCATATTCTGGAAAACACCGTCAGTCTTGTAACCATAGAAATAGGGGAAAGGTTGTCCGTTAGAACCGCGTGTACCACCACCAGAGAATCCTTGAATACCATCTAAATCCATATAGCCAGTATCATTTCCCAAATTCTTCAATTCATTTTTAAGATAAGTAGCATTTCCCTTTACTGCAAATTTAGCATCAGCAATATTCCATTTATAGCCAAGTTCAAACTCAAAACCACTATTTTCCATATCACCTACGTTACCAAGAGGTTTAGTTTCACCTACATAACTCGGGATAGGCATCGTAATAATCATGCCATTGGTTTTCTTTATGTAATAGTCAGCACTGAATGTTAAAGCATTATTAAAGAATCCCAAATCAATACCTAAGTCAGTTTGCTCACTCTCTTCCCATTTCAAATCAGGATTTGCCAAACGTTGTGCTTTAGAACCGTTCCATTTGATGGCATCTTTACCCAAAAGGACATTGTTACCCATGGCCGTCAATGAAGTATAACCAAATTCGGCTATGTTATCATTACCATTCTTACCCCAACTGGCACGAACCTTTAAGTTAGACAACCATTCTCGCGTATCAGCCATAAACTCTTCATTTGTCACATTCCATCCCACAGATACTGAAGGGAACGTACCATATTTATTATTAATACCAAAACGACTTGAACCATCACGACGGATTGTAGCCTGAATCATATAGCGTTCATTATAGTTATAACTCAAACGAGCAAACATAGACGACATTCTATGTTCTGTATAAGGACCTCCATAAACGCCATACTGAACTGTAGCACCAGTAATATTACCATCTGCATCCTTTGTATATTCAACATTCCCTGTAGCATAATCAATAGAAGGTTTATTAGGATTCACCAGATTCCAACGGTTACCACCAAGTTGATCTCCCTTATATTTAAGAGCAGACTGTCCTAATACAACACCAAATGTATGTTTGCCGATAGTTTTGTCATAAGTTAATGTGTTTTCAATCTGCCATGTCACATTCTGTGCCTTGAATGAAGATGCATTAGTATGTGTTGCCTTATTATTAGCTGAGAGATAATACTTGCTCTTAGTAGCCCCTTCATTACCCCAAAATCCCATATCAGCACTATAATTGAAGTGATACTTCAAATTATCCCACAATTGAAGATCAATAGAAAACTTTGGAACAAACTTATGCGACCAATTCTTTGTAGGAGTCAATGTCATCATAGCCAGCGGATTATTCATTTCCTGATAAGCTCCTCCATAGCCAGGTACTGTATAAGGATCACCATTTGCATCACGAGGCAAATCAAAATCTTTATAAGTTTCAATCATCTTTTCAGCTGCATCACCAGTCAATGTAGGGGTCAAAATAGGAGACAGATAAAGAGCCGATCCCAAAATTGAACCGAATTCAGAGTTAGTACCAACACCTGTTGAATGCGTACGCATATAAGCCAAATTTACACCTAAATCCAATTTATTAAGGAAACCGCGTTCTTTAGATGCATCAATTAGATTATATTGAGTATTGGAACGAATAGTCAAACGGTCATAATTAGAATGTCCGTGATTACCACCAACAATACCATCTTGTGAATAATACCCCAAAGACAAATAATAATTTACTTTTTCCGATGCACCACTAACTGTCACATCATGATTCACTACCGGAGCATTGTCATAGAAAACAAGATCTTGCCAATCAGTGCCAAATCCTTTGATAGAATTTCCATTAGCATCAATCAAATTATAAGGATCTGCATAAATTGGAGCCTGACCACCATTCACATTGGCTTCATTCTGAAGGATAGCATAGTCTGTCGCACTAGTCACATCACGTCTCTTCCATGCACTCTGCCAGCCATAAGAAAAATTGTAATTAATTTGTGCCTTACCCATCTTACCTTTTTTGGTAGTTACTAGAATAACGCCATTAGCAGCACGCGCACCATAGATAGCACCAGAAGCAGCATCTTTCAACACTTCGATAGACTCGATATCATTAGGATTTACAAAATCAAGACCACCCCCAATAGGCATACCGTCTACAATGTAGAGCGGATCACTATTGTTGATAGTACCAATACCACGTACACGTACACGAGGAGAATCACCCGGCTGACCAGAAGCTGAAGTTACATCCACACCTGCAGCCAAACCTTTCAATGCATTATCCATACGCACCGGAGATTTGTTTTCCAAATCCTCACTACTAACTTTGGCAATAGATGCTGTTACCACACTTTTTTTCTGAACACCATACCCCACCACTACTACTTCGTCCAGCGTTTCTGAATCTTCCTGAAGAACTATTTTCAAGGAATTTTTTCCATTTACCGCTACTTCTTGCGACTTAAAACCAATATAGGTAATAGAAAGTGTTGCGTCGGCAGGAACCGACAATGTAAAATTACCGTCCAAATCAGTAATTCCACCATTGGTAGTTCCTTTAACTACCACATTTACTCCAGGCAACGGTTCATTATCCGAACCGCTTACCACTGTACCTTTTACCTGTATATTTTGGGCATATACAGAAGCCAAGGTAAAGCTTAACAGAAATAAAACTGATAATAACTTTTTCATAAGTTTTACTAAATTAAGATTAACGTTTCTCGGTTTTGTTCTCAATCGAACAGTGCAAACATAGAGTAAAATGCAATAAAACAAATAAAAAACAATCATTCTTAAATACGTCAAATCTGAAATTCAAATACGTTATCAATACGTCATCAGCAAATAACTTACTAATAATCAATAATTAATATATACTTTTAAGTATTACGTCACAACATGTTATATAACACAAAAGGGAGAAATTTAACATTCCTCCCTTTCATACTCTTCCTTCTTTTAAAGGAAGTTAATATCTAAAGGCTACAGTTTATTGCTTAAATAATCCGTCAAACTATCCTCTCTCTCTAAAGCGAACTTCTTACGAAGACGATAACGGATTGTTTCAACTCCACGAACCGAAATGTTCAGCAGAGGTGCTATTTCTTTCGTGGAAAGATTCATCTTTAGATAAGCGCACATCATGCGTTCGTTGTGGGAAAGTTCAGGATGCTTGGCATGAAGACGTTTCATAAAATTGTTATGTATCAAATCGAACTGGTCTTCAATACGCTTCAAAACCTCATCACTCTGTATATTACCGTCTATTTTATTATTAATAAGTATGAGTTGCTGTTTTCCTTCCCGAGCCCCCTCACCCTTCAGCAAGGCGGATACTTTAAGTATCTCTGACTTGATTTCAGTCAGCATTTCATTCTTACGGACAAAGTTTATCATCAGATTGGCCATTTCCTGACTCTTATGTTGCAAATCGTATTCCAATTTTTCTTTCTCCAGCTGCATAATCTGCTTTTCCTGACGGGCTTTCTCCTCTTCGTACTCCCTTTCCATATCGTGCAACTCTTTATCTTTCTCGATTACCGCCTGCTGTTTCTTCCGTTTCACACGGACATCATCCCAACGATAGACATACCATAAGGCAAGCAAAGCCAAGATGATATAACAAACGTATGCAGCAGCACTACGATACCACGGCGGAAGTATACGGAAAGCAATTGTATCCGATGATGTCGTACCGTCAGGAAAGACCGCCTTAACTTCAAACGTATATTCACCTTCCGACAGATTACTATACTCCTTGGTGCGTACCGTTGTAAAATCGGACCAGCTCCCCTTATTCAGACGATATTGAAAACGGACATCATCTCCTACCGCAAAGAGAGAAAGGGCATAGTCAAAACGAACGGAATTCATGGAATAAGCTATCACCGGAACCGGCTTCTCTCCTAAAAAGTTTGCGGTATATACCAATGAATCCTTGGGATAGGACAGATACATGTTCCTTATATATAAGGAATGGCTACGATCCTGACGCTCCCTTACGGCCGGGATACTGAACAAAGCGAAACCTCCTTCATTAGGAACCACCATCAGCGAATCTGAAAGAGGAATAATCGTTTCAAAACCGGGTACCAGTTCAATCAGCGATTGCTGGATGGGATTAATGCTTGTATTCGCCCCCCGCTTATAGGTACCCAGATTGGCAATACAGATTTCGTGAGGGCTCAAACTTATCAACTTATCGTGATACTCCAAAATATGCGAATAGGCCGTGGTGCCATTCAAAAGGTTGTTCATATCCGGACAAGGCTCCATGACATCTTTATGAGGATTATGCTTATAGATTCCCCGGGGAGTGGCAAAATACACCCGGTCTTCTATCTTCGCTATATACATATCACGTCCTACCGGGAAACCATCCTTCGCGCTATATTCCTTTATACGGACAGCTTTTGTCAAATCATTATCCAAATCCACACGGGTAACGTGGTCTGTATTATACACCCAAATCACCTTATCACTTTCCTGCTCAAAAAGACGGCAAGAATCGTTCACACCCTCAATCTTGCCAACCACCTGCCATTCTCCATTCTTTTTCCCAACCAAATAAATACCGTTATATACCCCGACATACATAAGGTCCGTACGTCCTGCCACAAGTTGGCAACACCAGGCGCCGGCAATATCCGTCACACGTTTTACGGAAGTACCATTGATAAGGAAAATACCACGGTCGTGCAGACAGAAGAGTTCATCACCTATACGGCAAAGGTTCCAGACCTGTCCGCTGGATTGGGGCATCGGACGGATATCCGGCAAATCGCCGTTCATCTGTACCGGATACGAGGTGTAATACAAACCCCGATTGGTACCTAAATAAAGATAACCGCCTTCTACCGCCGCCGTATATCCCGTGCCGTAGGAATAAGGATAGGAATAGAGATTCGTAAAAGGAGAACTCAGACAGACGTAGTCAATGCCGCTATCCAGACCGGCCCAGAGGTTTCCGGTCGTATCGAAGGAGACAGAAAGCACCGTATTGTTACGCAAGCCGTTGTTCTCATTGAAATATTTCAGTTGCATGGTGCTGCAATCCACCAGTACCAATCCTTTATGAATGGTTCCCAAGGCAATCTTATCATCCTTTTTGGCTACGCAAAAGACTTCATTCTCACGCATAAACTCTTCGGCACCGGTGACAAACGGTTCCATCGTACGCCCGTCACAATAGTAAAGTCCGTTGTATGCAGTCACCACCAGAACACCTTTCTTATAAGGTATAATGCCACGAATACGCTTGGAAGCCAACGCATCGGCACCCTGAAGAGGGAAAAAAGTGTTTCCAACCAAAAGCCATACGCCTCTGTCCGTACCGATGTAAAGAATACCATTGACCATATTGGAACAGTCTATCTTGGCATTCATTTCAATGGCGGTATATTTGCCGTTCAGGTACTTCACCACGCACCCGTCCCCTTGGAAATACAAGATATTGTCTGTCTCATGGATGCCCCACACATTTCCAAGAAAACGAACGGAACTCTCCAAAGTATCGGACATGCAATGATAGGCCAAAGAACCGTCCGTATCCGGTTCATAATAGCCGAATTCATTGATGCCCCCCACATAAATTCTTTTTTGGGTGGCAGAAGCCAGAACGGAACGCACATCGGAAGCATTGTTCAATGGAAACACATTCCAGACATTGCCATCAAATTGCACCATACCGTTCTTGTTGGCGAAATATACCCACTTGTCATCATAGGGTGCTATCTGCCAAGTCTGGGTCCCCTTACCATAAACACTTTTATCAAAATTGACGATAAAGCTATTCCAGCCGGCAATTGCTTCGACCAAAGGGGGAAAAAGAAAAAGGCAGAAAAAAAGGTAGAATGACAATATGTGTTTGTTCATGCGTATAATGACTATATAGTTAGTTGCACAAAAATAATGCTTATTTTCAAGGTAGCACACAATAGCCTATCTGTTTTTTTGTCCCCGATTATTATTTTCTTCTCAAATGGCAATCTTTTGCATAACTATACTTTAGATTCCGGTATACTAAGAAGTATTCGTCCGACGGCTGTTGAATTATCGTCCGACAGCTGTCGGACGATAATTCAACAGCCGTCGGACGATAAGGTTACATATGTCGGACGAATACTTTCTAGTAAAAGGAATATTTGTCCATCGTAATGCCGGAAAGAATCCGTACCTCCCCTCCAAAGTGTCTATATAAGAAGGCCATGAAGAGGAATAGAACAGAGAATCTAAAAAAACAAATAAAAAAATCGCCACAAGCTATTGCAGATTTCAAAATAATGTCTACCTTTGCAACCGCAAAACAAAAACGGGTAAGTCCTATACGGCCAGCTCCCTTCGAATCCTCCAGGGCTTGATCGCAGCAAAGGTAGTTGGTTGTAGCGGCGCGATATAGTAAGCTTACCCACCCCCGCCTCTTTAGCTCAGTTGGCCAGAGCACGTGATTTGTAATCTCGGGGTCGTTGGTTCGAATCCGACAAGAGGCTCGAAAGAAAAGCAGATGATACGAAAGTGTTACCTGCTTTTTTCTTTTTGCCCCGCAAAGAATCCTCTAATTTATTTAAAATCTACACATCGGCTTGCCCTTGAATCCAACTATATTTGTACCTTTGCACATTATTTCTAAGAAAGATGGCAGAAAATAGAGGTTACATGCAACGATACGCAATGCTGTTCGGTACCTATATGGGAGGTTTCTGGATATTGAAGTTCATACTCTTTCCTGTGGGGCTGTCGGTTCCTTTTTTACTTTTCCTTTTCATGGGACTCACGCTATGCGTACCTTTTATGGGATATTATTATGCACGGATGTATCGTAATCAGGTATGCGGAGGCGGCATCAGCTTCCTGCATGCATGGATATTCACCGTTTTCATGTATATGTTTGCCGCGCTGCTTGCCGCCGTGGCACACTACATCTACTTCAGGTTCATAGACCACGGATATGTGATAAACACGTGCGAAACGATGGTAGACACGCTTGCCCAAAGCAACATGCCGGGAATGGATTCGTACATCGCCACCTATCAGGAAGCTTTGGAGACAGCCCGACTACTCAGCCCTATCGACATTACGCTACAGATGATATCGTCCAATGTATTTTGGGGTTCGATACTGGCTTTCCCCACCGCCTTGTTCGTGATGAGACGCAAGAAAGACGACGCTCCGGCAGAGTGACGGAACAGCAAAAAGAATTGTTATTTCAATTGTAAAATAGAAAAATCATACATCAATGGATATTTCAGTTGTCGTACCACTATATAATGAAGAAGAATCACTCCCCGAATTGTTCGCATGGATTGAGCGGGTGATGAATGCCAACGGCTTTTCATACGAAGTGATTTTCGTTAACGACGGAAGTACCGACCGTTCGTGGCAGGTTATCGAGCAATTGCAGGCACAAGCTCCGGACAAGGTACGGGGCATTAAGTTCCGCCGCAACTACGGGAAGTCGCCGGCATTGTTCTGTGGTTTCGAACAAGCACAAGGCGACGTCGTGATAACCATGGACGCCGACCTGCAGGACAGTCCCGACGAAATACCCGAACTCTACCGCATGATTACCCAAGACGGCTATGACCTCGTATCGGGCTGGAAGCAGAAACGTTACGACCCGTTGTCGAAGACCCTCCCCACCAAATTGTTCAATGCCACCGCCCGCAAAGTATCGGGCATCAAAAACCTGCACGACTTTAATTGCGGACTGAAGGCGTATCGCAAAGAGGTGGTCAAGAATATAGAAGTATACGGCGAAATGCACCGCTACATCCCTTACCTGGCCAAGAACGCCGGCTTCAAGAAAATCGGCGAGAAAGTGGTGCACCATCAGGCACGCAAATACGGAAAGACCAAGTTCGGGCTGAACCGTTTTGTAAACGGGTATCTGGACTTGCTTTCCCTTTGGTTCCTTTCCCGGTTCGGCATCAAGCCCATGCACTTTTTCGGATTGCTGGGTTCGCTGATGTTCATCTTCGGCTTCATAGCCGTGGTCATAGTGGGTGTCAGCAAGTTGTACTACATGCACCATGGCATGCCCTACCGCCTTGTGACGGACTCTCCCTACTTCTACCTCTCGTTGACCTCCATGATTATCGGCACACAACTGTTCGTGGCAGGATTCCTCGGAGAGCTGATTTCACGTAATGCCCCGGAACGAAACAAATATCAAATAGAGAAAACCATTTAACGATGAAAAAATTAGTCAGACTTGTCATACTCGGAGCTGTCCTTTGCCCGATAATAAGCATAGCTATCTCCTGCTCGGAGGAGGCAGATTGCTCCATGACGGCACGCCCCATGGTGAATTGCATTCTTTATAGAGTAGACCCCGAAACCCAATACGTGGAGAACGACACGCTCGACTCGCTCACCGTCACAGCATACGGCACCGACTCCATCATCATCAACAACCAGAAGAAGGTACACGACATCTCCCTGCCACTGCGCTATACGGAGGATTCCACCAAGCTGATATTCAAGTATAGCCGGACCAAGAGTGACACGATGGTGATACGCCACACCAACACCCCCTATTTCCTATCGATGGATTGCGGCTATCAGATGAAGCAGGCCATCACAAGCGTAACGTGCACCCGCATCTCTCTGGACTCGATATACATCAAAGACAATGAAGCAGGCATCTATGGAAAGGAAAATCTTAAGTTATTCTATTAGTCTGGCACTCTGCCTGCTGATGTTCCTCCCCCTACGGGCGCAGAACGGGAATCCTACCGTCCCCCCCCAGGGAGCACCTCCCAAGAAGGAGAAGAAGGACGCGAAAGAAGAAGTGCACTATCCGTTATACAACGGCATGTCCGTCGGCTTGGACTTGTGGGGAATCGGAAGTTCCGTATTTGGAGGAGATTTCCTGAGTTCCGAAGTGGCCGTGGATGTAAACCTCAAGAACCGCTTCTTCCCTATTGCCGAACTGGGATATGGCTCCACGGACACCTGGAGTGACAAAGGCATACACTACAAAAGCAACGCCCCCTACTTCCGCATAGGAATGGACTATAACACGCTATACAAGAAGCAGCACGGACACATGCTACTCGTAGGCTTGCGTTACGGTGTAAGCAGCTTCAAGTACGATGTAGACGCCTTGGGACTGGACGACCCGATATACGGTGGCATCGTAGGCAATCCGAATCTGGACGACGAGATATGGGGAGGCAGCCTGCCCTATAACCATAAAGGAATGAAAGGCTCCATGCAATGGGCGGAATTTTGTGTCGGTATCCGGGCGCACGTCTGGAAGGCATTGTACATGGGCTGGTCACTACGCTTCAAGTTCAAATTGTCCGCCTCGGCCGATGAATACGGTGACCCGTGGTATGTGCCCGGTTTCGGGAAATATGGCTCCAACACGATGGGAGTAACCTATACGATAACTTATAAACTACCTCTTTAAGCGACTTATGACAGGGTTAGAGATTTGGCTACTGGCCGTAGGACTTGCGATGGATTGTTTCGCCGTTTCTATAGCCAGCGGAATTATATTGAAACGCGCCCGGCTGCGCCCTATGCTGGTGATGGCCATCAGCTTCGGCTTTTTCCAGGCTTTGATGCCTCTGCTGGGATGGATAGGCGCCAGTTTTTTCAGCCACCTGATAGAAAGTATTGACCATTGGATTGCATTCGGTATCCTTGCCTTCCTGGGCGGACGCATGATAATGGAATCCTTCAAGGACGAAGATTGCAAGCACGAGTATGACCCTACCAGCCTGAAGGTGGTGCTCGCTCTGGCCGTGGCAACCAGCATCGATGCATTGGCGGTAGGTGTTTCGTTTGCATTCCTCGGTATCAAGCAATTCTCGGCTATTCTTTCCCCCATCGGCATTATCGGTTTTGTATCATTCGCCTTGTCGATGGTCGGCCTGATGTTCGGCATCCGTTTCGGATGTGGCATAGCCCGCAGACTGCGCGCCGAACTTTGGGGAGGGATTATCCTCGTCATCATCGGTACCAAGATATTGGTAGAGCATCTCTTCTTTTAATTAAAAAGTAAAAACTCAGATAGGATATGGAAAAGAAAGTACAACGGAATTTTTTATGGATTGCCCTACTGGTACTGGGAACCATCTGGATACTTGCCCGCCACAACCAAGTCACTCCTTATCAGACGGATAACGGACTGATATTCGGTACGGTATATAAAGTGACTTATCAATGTGACCAAAATCTGAAGGCGGAGATAGAAGCGGAACTCAAACGTTTCGACGGTTCCTTGTCCCCTTTCAATGACACGGCGACCATTACGCGCATCAACCGCAACGAGGACATTGTGCCCGACACATTCTTTACCAACGTCTTCCGACGTAGCATGGAAATCTCCCGGGAGACCGATGGTGCCTTCGATATCACCGTTGCCCCTCTTGCCAATGCCTGGGGATTTGGGTTCAAGAAGGGTAACTTCCCCGACTCTGCCATGATAGACAGCCTGCTGGAGATGACAGGATACGAAAAAGTAAAATTGTCCGATGAAGGGAAAGTGGTGAAAACAGACTCGCGTATAATGCTCTCGTGCAGCGCTGTGGCAAAAGGATATGCAGTAGATGTCATAGCCCAACTTCTGAAGAAGAAGGGTATCCGCAACTTTATGGTCGATATAGGCGGAGAAGTGGTTGTTCACGGGCAAAACCCTCAAAATGGACCTTGGCGCATCGGTTTGAACAAGCCGATAGACGACTCACTGGCAGTGAACCAGGAACTGCAAGCAGTGCTGCTAGTCACGGATTTAGGCATGGCTACATCGGGCAATTATCGCAACTACTACTATAAAGACGGAAAGAAATATGCGCATACCATCGACCCGCGTACCGGCTATCCGGTACAGCACAGCATCTTGTCAGCCACCGTCATTGCCAAAGATTGCATGAGTGCAGACGCCTATGCCACGGCATTCATGGTGATGGGGCTGGAAGAAGCAGAACGCGTGGCGGATGCACATCCGGATATCGACGCCTGTTTCATTTATACGGATGAAGAAGGAAAGCTTCAAACGTTCTTAACAAAAGGAATGGAGAAGTATATGAAATAATGTGCAAATGCGATTAACCCATCATTTATAAAATACAAAATATACCGCCAGTACCAGACATACAAAAGCGGCAAAATGATTCCAATGCAGCGTTTCCCCCTTGAAAAGAACCGTTGTGAACACCGTAAAGATAATCAAAGTGATTACTTCCTGAATCACTTTGAGTTGCATCAATGAGAACGGGCCTCCATTGCCTAAAAAGCCTATCCGATTGGCCGGAACCTGGCAAGAATACTCTGCCAAAGCTATTACCCAGGAAAACAGCACCACGGCATACAACGGCCAGTTGGAGATGACTTTTGTCTCTTGTAGCTTCAGATGCCCATACCAGGCAAACGTCATGAAAATATTAGATACAATCAATAGCAAAATGGTATAAAATGCTTTCATATAGTGATTAATGATTAGTGATTAATGATTAATGATTGCAGGCAGCAATTCCTCTTGCACATTCGTCATACTCCCCCATAGACTATAGCGTGCCTCAGGATTCATTTCCTCCAATTGTTTCAGAATGCCTTTCATTGCACTACGGCTGGATTGTGACTCATACGGACAATTCTTCACCTGCTTACGATACCCCCTCACTTGCGCCAACTCCATCAAATCCGCCTCATGTACCAGACACATCGGACGGATAATCGTCATATCAAACTTCTTCATTACCAGCCGGGGGGGCATAGAGCTGAACGCTCCCTGATAGGTGATATTCATCAGCAAGGTCTCCAGAATATCATCCATGTGATGGCCTAACGCGATTTTATTGCATCCCTGCTCCTTGGCTACGGTAAATAATGCCTTCCGCCTATTCCAAGAGCAAAGAAAACAAGGAGACTTGCGGGTATCTGTCGTGGCATCAAACTCCGTTTCAAAGAGAACAAAAGGCACTCCCCACGACTCTACGTACTCCCTCAGATAGTCCACATCGCTTTGATAAGGTATATTCTTCATCACTACATGTACGGCGACAACGGAAAAACGGGGTTTATAGACACGGGCACGCCGTGCCAACAATTCCACCAGCGCCAAAGAGTCCTTGCCTCCCGAAAGCCCGATAAGAATCTTATCGCCGTCCTCTATCAGCCCATATTCCACCACACCTTTGCTAAACCGCTTGTCTATGCGGCGCAACATCTTTTCTTCTTCAGTAAATCGTGCCATTGATACGAGTTATGAGTTATAAGTTATGAATTATAGCTCTTCCGGTTGCAAAAGTAAGGCAAAAGAACGATTTAAAGAAGAATTAACAAAATAGAATTACGGAAACCAGCTTTATTCACGATAAATTTGTATTTTTGACCTTCTGAACAATCAGCATGTATCAATATGAATAAAAAATATATCCTTTTCTTTCTATTCGGCCTTTTGAGCATAACAATTTCCGCACAAAGCCTGGCAGAAGCCAAAGCCTTGTACGAGAAGGGAGAATACGAAGAAGCCAAGCCCACTTTCAAGAAACTCGTCAAGACACAACCTGGCAATGGAAATTACAACCTATGGTACGGTGTATGTTGCCTGGAAACCGGCGAACCCGCAGAAGCCTTGAAACACCTGGAAAGCGCCGTCAAGAGACGCGTCCCCAGCGGGCAACTCTATTTGGCCCGGGCATACAATGATTTATATCGGTTCGAAGAAGCCATCGAGACTTATGAGACCTACATTTCCGACCTGAGAAAGAGAAAACGCTCCACCGAAGAGGCCGAACAATTATTGGAAAAAAGCAAATCCAACTTGCGCATGCTGAAAGGCGTGGAAGAGGTCTGCTTCATCGACAGCTTTGTGGTAGACAAGGAAAAATTCCTGGATGCATACAAAATCAGCCCCGAATCGGGCAAGCTGTTCATGTACGACACCTACTTCAATGATTCCGGTAAGGAAGGCGGAACGGTATACGAAACGGAGCTGGGCAATAAGCTATATTATAGCGAAATGCAACCGGACAGCACCCTCAGTATCCTTTCGCGCAACAAGTTGCTGGACAAATGGAGTGATGGCAGCTTGTTGCCCGGAAGCATCAACGAGGCCATGAATGCAGACTATCCCTATGTACTTACGGACGGTATCACTATCTACTATGCTTCGGATGGCCCTGGCTCGATGGGAGGATATGATATTTTCGTCACCCGTTACAATACGAATACCGACTCCTATCTGATGCCGGAAAATGTGGGCATGCCGTTCAATTCGCCCTACAACGACTATATGTACGTCATCGACGAATTCAACGACTTGGGATGGTTTGCCTCCGACCGCTACCAGCCGGAAGGCAAAGTGTGCATCTATGTATTCATTCCCAACTCATCCAAGCAAGTGTACAACTACGAAGGGATGGACCCGGACAAGATGATATCATTGGCGCAACTTCACTCTATCAAGGACACATGGACGGACACCGATGCGGTAGAGGCCGCCCAAGAAAGACTTCGGACTGCTGCCAACGCAAAGCCGCAGACCACCAAGAAGCATGATTTCCAATTCATCATTGACGACCACTCCACCTACTACCAGCTGGACGATTTCCGCTCCCCGCAGGCCAAAGCCTCGTATGGCAAATACAATCAGCTGGAGCAGAGCTACAAACAACTGCAGGAGAAACTGGAAGATATGCGTTCGGAATACTCCCGAGCCAACAAGCAGGAAAAGGACAAGATGTCCGCCGCCATCCTCGACCTGGAGCAACGTGTACGGCAATTGTCCACTGAGATGGAGCAAACTGCCATTCAAGTGCGCAACCTGGAAAAACAAGCCACCAAATAAAGACAACTATGGATATACTCATTATCGCCTCATTGATTATAGGAGCAGTAATCTTGTTCTTAGTGGAATTATTCGTAATTCCGGGCATCAGCGTTGCCGGTTTTCTGGCAGGAGGTTGCATCATCTTTGCCAACTACTATGCCTTTGCCTATATGGGCACCACGGCAGGTGTCATTACGCTTATCATATCTGCCCTGGCTTGTATCGGCTCGTTGGTATGGTTCATGCGCTCCAAGACACTCGACAAAATTGCATTGAAAAAAAACATCACCTCCAAAGTAGACCGTAGTGCCGAGGAAAAAGTCAAGGTAGGCGATATAGGCGTAACCACTACCCGCCTGGCTCTTATCGGCTATGCCGAAATCAACGGAGACATCGTGGAAGTAAAGTCATCAGACGGCTTCCTGAACGAAAAGACTCCGATTATCGTAGACCGTATTGCCGACGGAGTCCTCTTAGTGGAACGGCTCAAGCAGTGAAATTTCTGAAATCAACCTATTATTTATAACTAACAATTAATATTTAATCTCATGGATCCAAGCACAATGTATTTAACCGCCTTCCTCATTATAGGAGGCATTATTTTCCTGGTACTTTTCTTCCATTATGTACCGTTCTTCTTGTGGCTGTCTGCCAAAGTATCGGGAGTAAACATCTCGCTGGTACAACTTTTCCTGATGCGCATCCGTAATGTCCCTCCTTATATCATTGTGCCCGGCATGATTGAAGCTCATAAAGCAGGATTGCAAAACATCACGCGCGACGAACTGGAAGCGCACTACCTTGCCGGAGGTCACGTAGAGCGGGTGGTACACGCACTGGTATCCGCCTCTAAAGCCAATATCGAGCTGCCGTTCCAGATGGCAACCGCCATCGACCTTGCCGGCCGTGACGTATTCGAAGCCGTACAGATGTCCGTTAACCCCAAAGTAATTGACACCCCTCCCGTGACAGCTGTTGCCAAAGACGGTATCCAGCTGATTGCCAAGGCCCGTGTAACGGTGCGCGCCAATATCCGCCAATTGGTGGGCGGTGCCGGAGAAGACACGATTCTGGCCCGTGTAGGCGAGGGTATTGTGTCTTCCATCGGTTCGTCAGAGAATCATAAGTCTGTATTGGAGAATCCGGATTCTATCTCCAAACTGGTATTGCGCAAGGGGTTGGATGCCGGAACAGCATTCGAAATTCTGTCCATTGACATTGCTGATATTGACATAGGTAAGAATATCGGTGCCGCCCTGCAGATAGACCAAGCCAATGCCGACAAGAACATTGCTCAAGCCAAGGCAGAGGAACGCCGCGCCATGGCCGTAGCCACAGAGCAGGAAATGAAGGCAAAGGCCCAGGAAGCCCGTGCCAAAGTTATCGAGGCAGAAGCGGAAGTACCCAAGGCCATGGCCGAAGCATTCCGCAACGGCAATCTGGGTATCATGGACTATTACCGGATGAAGAATATAGAAGCCGACACTTCCATGCGCGAAAACATTGCCAAACCGACGACGGGCAATACCAGCCAGCCGTTGAGTAAATAACCCGGAAAGTAACTGACGAAACGCCGGAACCGGTGAACAAGAATCGGTTCCCGGCGTTTCTATTTATAAACAAAAGATTAAAGCCTCAAGCATATGAAGAAATATTTCGCCTCTTCCGAACTGATCATCAATGAAGACGGTTCTGTATTTCATCTTCACGTAAAGCCCGAATGGCTGGCAGACAAAGTCATCTTGGTAGGCGACCCCGGACGGGTGGCACTGGTTGCCTCCCATTTCGAGAACGAGGAATGTGAAGTGGAAAGCCGCGAGTTCAAGACTATCACCGGTACTTACCAGGGGAAACGTATTACGGTGGTTTCCACCGGTATCGGATGTGACAACATCGATATCGTGATGAACGAACTGGATGCCCTGGCAAACATCGATTTCGAGACGCGCGAAGAAAAGCCCCATCTGCGTAGCCTTGAGCTGGTACGTATCGGCACCTGCGGCGGCTTGCAACCCTACACTCCGGTAGGCACATTCGTATGTTCTGAAAAGTCCATTGGTTTCGATGGGCTGCTCAACTTCTATGCCGGACGCAACTCCGTGTGCGACCTGCCCATGGAGCGTGCCTTCCTCAACCATATGGGATGGTCCGGCAACATGTGTGCCCCTGCCCTCTACGTCATTGATGCAAGCACTGAACTGATAGACCGCATCGCACAAAACGACATGGTACGTGGCGTAACGATTGCCGCCGGGGGCTTCTTCGGACCTCAAGGACGCGAGTTACGCGTGCCGCTTGCCGACCCACATCAGAATGAGAAGATTGAAAAATTTGAATACAACGGCTACCGTATTACCAACTTCGAGATGGAAAGTTCTGCCCTGGCAGGCTTGAGCCGTCTGATGGGGCACAAGGCCATGACGGTATGCATGGTCATTGCCAACCGCCTGATAAAAGAAGCTAACACGGGATACAAGAATACGATAGATACTCTTATCAAAACAGTACTCGACCGTATCTAAGTATCCTTCAAGAAATGCTCCTCCCTTTCCTTCAGCCAATCCTAGGAGTAGGGTTTAGTAATGACTTCATCACATCCTGCCTGACGTGCCCGTTGCTGGTCTGTATAGTGTAGCAATGTCCTGCTATACCCACAATGGGCACAGAGGCGGATTAGGCTTTATAAGCATCTATCCATTATCGATTTGCACAAAGTTACGATAAAAGCCCATAAGTTGAATCACCATCTCTCTTTTTTGTAAAGAAACCATTATCTTTGCTGAATAAAAATAAGCCGGATAAAATGAACCAAGATACCATTTGTGCCATAGCCACCGCCCAAGGGGGAGCCATAGGATGCATCCGTGTCTCCGGACCGGATGCCATAGAGATAACATCCCGCATATTTACCCCTGCCCGGAAGGGGAAGAAGCTGAAGGATGCCAAGCCATACACACTTACCTTCGGTCATATCCATGAAGAAGAAAACATCATAGACGAAGTACTTGTAAGCTTATTCCGTGCCCCCCACTCGTACACGGGCGAGGATAGCACGGAAATCATGTGCCACGGTTCGAGCTATATTCTTCAGAAGGTGTTGCAATTGCTCATCGGCAATGGTTGCCGCCTGGCCGCTCCCGGTGAGTACACGCAACGGGCCTTCTTGGGCGGCAAAATGGACCTAAGCCAGGCCGAAGCCGTGGCCGACCTCATCGCCTCCACCTCTGCCGCCACTCACCGCCTCGCCATGAGCCAAATGCGCGGTGGGTTCAGTAAAGAGCTGGCCTCACTACGCGACCAATTGCTGCACTTCACATCACTCATAGAACTGGAGCTGGACTTCAGCGACCACGAAGAACTGGAATTTGCCGACCGCTCCGAGCTATGTCTCCTAGCAGACGGCATAGAGCAGGTAATTTCCCGTTTAGTACAATCCTTCAGTGTAGGCAATGCCATCAAGAACGGCGTGCCCGTAGCCATCATCGGCGAAACGAACGCTGGTAAATCCACCCTGTTGAATGCACTACTAAACGAGGAACGAGCCATTGTAAGCGACATACACGGGACAACCCGCGATGTGATAGAAGACACAGTCAATCTTGGTGGGATAACTTTCCGATTTATTGATACGGCAGGCATACGCGAAACGAACGACACCATCGAGAACCTAGGAATTGAGCGAACCTTCCAGAAATTGGAGCAGGCGGAAATCGTGCTCTGGATAGTTGATGCCACGAATGCCGTCTCACGGATACCACAACTAACTACCCAGATACTTCCCCGTTGCGAAGGGAAACGGCTCATTCTCGTATTCAACAAGACCGATTTGGTGCAAGATGCCTCAACCATCCCCAACTCCAGTTTCACCGTGGCCGCTACTAATGTGCAATGCATCTCCATCTCTGCCAAAGGACGTACCAACCTCGACAAGCTTCAGCAAATGCTAATCTCTGCCGCTAACCTGCCCACGGTTACCCAAAACGATGTCATTGTCACGAATATACGCCACTACGAGGCTTTGACCCATGCCTTGGAAGCCATCCACCGGGTCCAACAAGGATTAGCAGAAAATCTATCCGGAGATTTTGTTTCACAAGATATCCGCGAATGCATTTTCCATCTAAGCGATATTGCAGGGGAAGTTACGAACGATATGGTACTTGGGAATATTTTCGAACATTTTTGCATCGGTAAGTAAATGCCTGATTATCAAATAGTTAAATTGATTATAATTGATTAATATGGCGCTCTTTACGGGGCGCCTTTTTTGTTGCTCAAGTATCGTTGATAATCGTTGCTAAGCCTTTTTACGCCATTTTTTGTACCTCCTGTGTACCTCACCACGAAATCTGAGGATTTTCGTTGGCAAGGTCGTGGAGAAAGTTGAATATGGTTGAATATGGTTTAAGATGGTTTAAGATGGTGGAATAAAACTGGAGAAATCAAGGAGAAATAAACCCTAAAAATTCAAGTAAAATGGCAAAGAGCAACATTAGAATTAAAAAGATTTGTGAGTGGTGTGGCCAAGAATTCGTAGCACAAAAAGTAACTACGAAATACTGCTCACACAGATGCGCGAATTTGGCTTATAAACAGGCCATACGAGCAAAACGGATTCAGCAGGAAGAGCAAAGGATTCAAATCGTTAAGAGTGAAAAGCCTTTGATGGATATTAAAGATAAGGAATATTTGTCGATCGCTCAGGCTGCTACTTTGTTGGGGCTTTCACTGCAAGCTGTTTATAAAATGATTTATACAGGACATCTTGCTGCTTATAAGTTGAGCAGTAGGCTTTCATTTGTTCGGCAGAGCGATATAGAAGAGATGCTTAAAAGAAACCCATACAAGAAACGACAATCTAAAGACACTCTTCCTATCACAGACTTCTATACCACAAATGAGATTAAAGAGAAATTCGGTGTCAAAGATTCCTGGATATTTCATATAGCTAAAGAGCATAATATCCCTAGGACATTTAATCGTGGTAAAACCTATTGGAGTAAAAAACACTTTGATGACTACTTTTCAAAAAAAGCTCCCGATCCTGAGATCAAGGAGTGGTACAGCACGCAAGATATGCAGGAGAAGTTCGGTATGACACTGACAGCCATTTATTCTTTTGTATCAAAGAATGCCATTCCCAAGAAGAAGGTCGGCATCATGGTGTATTATTCCAAGAAACATGTGGACATTGCCAAAGGTCTCATAGCTCCCGAAGAGCCCAAATACTACACCATTGCCGAAGCGATGGAGCGATTCAATCTGACACGAGACCAACTCTATCATTATGTGAAATACCATAATATTCCCCGTATCAAAGTCGGTAAATATACCAAGATTCTGCGGGCAGAGCTGGACAAGTTCTTTGAGCCTCCAAAGATAGAATGAGCCGAAAGTTATTTTC
>ENA-OPSF01000391-OPSF01000391.1-human-gut-metagenome-genome-assembly--contig:-NODE-391-length-40567-cov-49.477661_pt1 | contig 40567 bp, 30 predicted proteins | sample MGYA00241452_ERZ501896 | MGnify/ENA primary metagenome ERZ501896 (study PRJEB25962, sample SAMEA2042111) | human gut metagenome | biome: human gut; feature: human-associated habitat; material: faeces... | reverse complement strand
CTTTAACGGGTGCAGGGATTATGTTAACATGGTTCCTGACAAAATCACTTTGGCTGCCAGCCAATGTTAAATTCAAAACTAATTAATTAACAAAACTCGGTTTAGGGCACTGAAAAGTGCCCTTTCGAAGGGGGATGCCCTAAATTGAGTGCTTACGGTGCTTAAGTTAGAATAGTGTAATTATATATTAAATGTCTAGTAATGAAATCAAGCGAAGTTATAATTTCAGTAATTGTACCTGTCTATAATGCGGAAAAGTACTTAAAGCGTTGTGTGGATAGTATACTTTCTCAATCATTTTCTGATTTTGAGTTATTGCTGATTGATGATGGAAGTTCTGATTTGTCAGGGCTATTTTGTGATGAATATGCAATAGCTGACAAGCGTGTCAGTGCTTTTCATACAGATAATAATGGAGTTAGTGGGGCTAGACAATATGGTCTTAATATTGCAAAAGGAAAATATATTCAGTTTATAGACAGCGATGATTGGATAGAACAGGATTGTTTTGAAAAACTTTTTTTAATAGCTGAGGATAAAAATGCTGATATTGTAATTTCTGATTTTTATGTTAATTCAAAGAATAATGTAAAAATCGTTAGGCAGCGATATACAGGAAATCTTATTGAAGATTTGTTTACAGGTCGTGTCTTTGGTGGATTATGTCATAAGTTAGTAAAAAAAGCAGCTATTGATAATGCAAGTATTGCTTTTAATCATCAATTAAATTTTTGTGAGGATTTGTGCTTTCTATGTGAACTGGTAATGAAAATATCAAATGTGAAAATTATTTATATAGGGGAATCTTTTTATCATTATTGCATTAACAGTATTTCCTTGACACATTCAAAGTCATTGAAAAAAGTATTAAATGAAGAACATTATATTAATGTAATACAAAATATTATTCCTAAGCAGCCTGCTAGTTGGTTGCAGTGTAATAAAATCTCTGTAAAATGGGGATATTTGCGATATGGAAAATTATCTTATCGCAAATATTTAGAACTTTATCCGGAATTGGTCTTACGTCAAAAGAAACTTAAATATTTGATAATTAATATATGTAAAAATAGAATATGCTATTACATAATAAATACAATATTTAGAATTATACATTGGTGATATGGTACAAGTTTCAATATTAGTACCTGTATATAAATGCGAGAATTTTGTATACAAATGTGCAGATTCGTTATTCAGTCAAACTTTTGAGGACGTAGAATTTATATTTTATGATGATTGTTCACCCGATAGGAGTGTACAGGTGATAGAATCCTGTTTGAGAAAATATCCTAATAGAAGAGATCAGGTTAGAATTATTTCTGGGAAGTACAATGTTGGTGTTGCGGCAGCTCGCAACCTTTTATTGGCAGAGGCGAATGGTGAATATATTTGGTATATAGACAGTGATGATTGGATAGAACCAGATTCAATCACATTGCTATATCATACAGCTATCACTTCTAATGCGGATGCGATTTCTTTCGGATTTTATTGTGAAAGTATATCACGCTATACTGTACGTTATTTCACATATAAATCAAGAGAAGAATGTCTGCAAGATGTGATAGGCAGTAATTGGGGAGTTATTTGGCGCTTCTTTTTCAGAAGATTGATAGCAATAAATAATGAAATCGTTTTTCCTTTAGGATATAAAGGAGGTGAGGACTATGTATTCTGTGTTAAGTATCTGTTTTATGCAACAAGCATAGTTTGTGTTGATACTGCTTTGTATCATTATGTTGTTTATAATACAATGTCACTTATTGCAACAAAAGATATTCAGAGTTTAGTTCATCAATATGATGCAACTCTAGCAGTTGAATCTTTTTTGAATGAGAATAATGTTTTACGATTGTATTCTAAGGACTTAGATTTGAGAAAATCTTATGTAGTAGTTTCTTTCAATAATTATTTTATTCATATTTGGGGCCAGCTATATCTAGCTTCATGGAAACGAATGGCTGGAAGATACAAACAGAAAATAAAAAATATTTTTGGTTGTATAATTAGATGGATATGATGAGTTATAGTAAAAAGTATTCTAGATTATTGCTTTGGGGTATATTTTCTTTTTTGGTTTTGACAGGAAATCTTTTGTCTGTCATAGGCTATTCTAGTCTGATAAACATAAGCCCTGTATTTAAATTGGGAATTGGTGTAATATTGTTGTTTTTCTGTTTCTTTATATATGTTCATAAAATGACAATACCCAATCCAGAGAAACATATATTCATTGTAATAGCAATAATGTTATATGTAAATATGATCATCAAGGGAGAATATCAAATTACTAATTATATTTCAGCTATTGTATTTCCGGTATGTTTATCTTGTCTTTTCTCTTTGTTTCAGAATAAACGTATGCAGATGGAAGTTCGATATATTGTGATGATATTCTTCTATTTAGAATGTTTTATTGCTATTGTGGAAAAAATTATGATGTTTCATTTTTTCGGCAATATGGAAAATGAAGATGCTTTTGTTGGTAGAATAGATTCCTATGAGTTTAGGAGTTGTGGGTTATGGGGACATCCTTTGTCTAATTCTTGTATATTGTCTTTAATGATGCCATTTATTCTTTTACAAAATGAGTTCTCAATAAAGAAAAAAAATTTGTTATGGAGTATAGGTATGTTGGCTCTGTTATGTTTTAATTCACGTTTCTCTATTGTCCTGTCAGCCGTTGTATATATTTTGTTGAATTATAAAAATATGATATACTCTCGTCATCGGATAAAATATGTATTGTGTATAGGATTGACAAGCGCTGTCTTTCTTTATATGCTATTCAATACAAGTTTTGGAGGGCGTTTGCTTGATTTAGGATTATATGGAGATGCCAGTTCAATGGCAAGAACAGAAATCTTAGATATTTTTCAGGTTGTGGATTATAGGGAATTTATGTTTGTCGGAATTCCTTATGAGGATATTATATATATTCAAGCGATGGCTGGTTTGGATTATCTTATTATTGAGAATCCGTGGATTATTTTTATTTTTCGATATGGTATTCTGCAAACATTTGCTATGATTCTTTTTTTTATCCCTTTGTTTCATAAGTGGTTAATACCTTATGGGAAATTTAATGCTTGGGTTATTTGTATTTTGTTCTTATCGCTTGTTTCCTCTTCAAATTCTTTGGCTGTAGGAAGTACTGCTATTGCACAAGTATACCTTTTTGCTTTTGCGTTTAAAAATCAAAAAAATAAATATGATTCCAAAGACAATACATTATTGTTGGCTGAGTGATGAACCTATTCCTGCCAATATTCAAAAGTATATAGATGGATGGAGAAAAGTGATGCCAGAGTACAGAATAAAAAAATGGGATAAAAAGGCTTTTGATATTCATAGTGTAAAATGGGTAGAAGATGCTTATGCACAAAAGAAATGGGCGTTTTGTGCCGATTATATCCGGGCTTATGCATTATTTACTGAAGGGGGATTCTATCTTGATTCCGATGTGATTGTAAATAAAAAATTTGATACATTTTTGAATTATGGTTTTGTATCTTCTATGGAGTATAATCACACTTACAAAAAAGAATTAAAGGACAGTATAACCTTAGACTACAAACGCAGAGAAAGTGTAAGAAAAGTTGTTGGCCTTGGTATTCAGGCTGCTATTATAGGTAGTGAAAAAGGGCATCCTTTTACAAAGGAATTATTGGATTATTATCATACTCATCAGTTTGTAAATGAGCAAGGAGAGTTTGATCAAACACCTGCTCCAGTTATCTATTCCTGGCTCATGGAAAAACGAGGACTAAAATATAGGGATAAGAAGCAGATGTTGAAAGATAAAGTGTGTCTTTTTGATTCGGGAGTATTTGCCAGTTATCCTACTGCTAGATTTGGGAGTGTTGCTATTCACATGATGGCTGGTTCATGGGTGGATGTAAAGCTTGATGATACCTTTATGCGCAGGTTGAAAAAAATGTTGATAGTCCGTAAAATATACAATTTATTGCATATATCATAAGATCTAAGATAAAAATAGTATCAGCTTTCTTTTGAGAAAATGTAGATTATGACTAGACATAGTATATTTCAAAAATTGATTCGTTTAATAGGGCGAAAAAACACAGCGAGGCTGCAAATGGCTGTAAAGTATGTGTGACTTTTAGAAAAGTGTATACGGCTGATTCTAAGACGCATGGTAATGAGTCGTTTATCTCTCCCCCTCGTGTGGTTTTTATTATTGATGGAAAGACACCTCATGGTGGTTTGAGCGACCGTTTAAGAGGCTTGTTTTCTATATATTATTATTGCAAACAAAGAGGATATACTTTTAAAGTAGCTTGGAATTATCCGTTCAAGTTAGAAGATTATCTGATGCCTGTACATGAAAATTGGGTAGCTGACGAAGCCGATTTGACACATGACAAGAAGGTTGTTGATTTTCGTTTCTTTAATAATTATGTAGGGATGAGTGGGCATCAAGCTGATTATTTCAGTCTGCTGGATTTCAAGAAGCCCATTTGTCATGTATATAGTTCTATTACTCAACGTGAGGATTTATATCCAGCTTTTTTTCAAGAACTATTTAAGCCTGCTCCCCGTTTGGAGCAGGCTATCAGTCAATGTTTGCAGGAAATAGGTGGTAAATACATCACTGTGTCATTCCGTTTCATCGGTATTTTGGGGGATTTTAAAGATCATGCAGGTTTTGGGGAAGAGTTAACAGTGGAAGAAAAAAGATATTATATCAAAAAAAGCCTAGCGTGTTTGGAACAACTACATATGCGTCATCCTCAATGTTATAAAATAGTAGTAACAACAGATTCTCCGTATTTCTTGAAGCTTGTGAAGTCCTTGTCGTATGTTTATGTTATTCCAGGCAGATTAGAGCATATGGACTATGCCGTGGTTGATGATTATGAAGTGCATTTAAAGACTTTTCTTGATTTTATGATAATAACAAAAGCAGAGAAATCATATTCTTATCAATATGGAAAGATGTATGGTGCCACAAAATTTGCTTTAACAGCTGCGCTAATAGGAAATAATGAGTATGAAGTCGTAAAAGATTAATGTTTAAAAGATAATTTTTGTGTTTGAATATAATTATAAATAAAATTAACTAGATGAATATAGCATTATTAATAGCAGGCGGTTCAGGAAATCGTATGGGACAAGATATCCCTAAACAATTTATGCATGTCGATGGAGTTCCTATTATCATTCGGACAATGCAATGTTTTCAACAACATCCTGATGTTTCTGCAATAGCAGTGGTGTGCTTGAACGGTTGGGAAACTGTTTTACAATCGTACGCTAATCAATTTATGATTGATAAATTAAAGTGGATATTTCCTGGTGGAAACACAGGTATGGAAAGTATTCATAATGGAGTTTACGGATTGAAAGAAATGGGATGTAATGATGAGGATCTTGTTCTTATTCATGATGGTGTACGCCCACTGCTTAGTCAAGAGATAATTTCCTCAAATATCGCAATTTGCAAAGCTTATGGCTATGCTATTACAGGTATTCAATGCCGAGAAGCTATATTGGAAAGCGGAGATGGATTTACTTCTACAACAAGTATTCCGCGTGATACTCTTATTCGCACTCAGACTCCGCAAACTTTTCGATTGAAGAATATAATTAGGGCACATGAATCAGCTTATAAAAAAGGTATTGTAAATTCTGTAGCTTCTTGCACTTTGTTGGCGGAACTTGATGAGAATATTGAAATGCATATTGTGCCTGGTTCTGAGAAGAATATAAAGATTACGACAGTAGAAGACTTGGAAATCTTAAAGGCTTTGATGCATACAGATAAGGATAAATGGTTGAAATAGAAATAATATGGCATACCAAGATGATATAAAGAAAGCTGCCGCTCTTTTGTTGCCGTGGAATAAGTTGAGTGGCTGTAATATTTTAGTAACCGGAGCAACAGGCTTGATTGGGGGATGTCTTGTGGATGTATTGATGGCTCATAAAGGCAGAAATTATAATGTATATGCATCTGGAAGAAATGAGGAAAGAGCAGGAAGGCGTTTTCTGAAATATGCTGATGACAACTCCTTCCATTTTGTGAAATACGATGTGGCGCATCCTTTGGAATATGATGTAAATTTTCAGTATATTATTCATGCTGCTAGTGGAGCATATCCGGAGGAATTTATTAAACATCCTGTAGAAGTCATAAAAGGTAATATTAACGGGGTGGATAATTTGATGGGTTATGGCATACAACATGGTATAAAACGTTTGCTCTACATTTCTTCGGGAGAAGTATATGGTGAAGGCGATGGAAGAGTATTTACAGAGAATTATAGCGGATATGTTGATTGTACTTCACTTCGTTCATGCTATCCTTCAAGTAAAAGAGCGGCAGAAACATTGTGTATATCTTATGGCGCAGAATATGGCATAGATGTTGTAATAGCACGTCCTTGTCATGTTTACGGACCAGGATTTACAGAATCCGATAACCGTGTGTACGCTCAATTTATTCGTAATGTGCTTCGAAAGGAAAATATTGTGATGAAAAGTACAGGAGAACAATATCGGTCATGGTGTTATGTTGTAGATTGCGTATCTGCTTTACTTTATATTTTATTAAAAGGTGAGACTCAGCAAGCATATAATATAGCGGATGCCAGTTCCAATATTTCTATTAGAGAATTGGCCGAATTAATTGCTCAGTTGGGTGGAGAAAAGGTGATTACAATTCTGCCGGAAGATATGGAAAAGAAATCTTTTAATGTTGTAACAAAATCTGTCTTTTCTACAAAGAAACTGGAGGCGTTGGGTTGGCAATTGAAGGGTTGTATGAAAGATAAAATGTTAGCAACAATCAAAGAAGCAGGCAATCTATGATTTCTAATCCAAAATTGAAAAAGATTTTTCAGACCTATGTATTTGGGGTGGTTTCTATAATCAATAAGCGAATCAGACATGACAAACGAAAAATAATATTGTATTCTAACATGGGATTTCGTGATAATGTCAAGTCGCTTTATGACTATTTGATAGAGCAAAAATATAATGAACAATATGAAATAATTTGTTGCTGTAATGATTTTAAGCGGTGGTCTTTTGTTAATATCCCCAATGTGAAATTTGTTAGTTGCGTGAAGGGATTTTTTTATTATTTCTTTGCAGGATATGTGTTTTATAGCTTTGGGAAGATACCTATAGTGCCAGGAATCAACCAAAAGACTATTCAACTATGGCATGGAAGCCCTTATAAGGCGGCTGATGCAGGTATGTTGAAGGGGCATTCTTGGAAACATCAATATTATTCTTTTTCTGTAGCTACTTCAAGAACCTTTGCCAAGATATGGAGCAGATATTTCTCTATGCCATTGGATCATGTGCTAATAGGAGGACAACCTCGCAATGACATTTTATATAAATCATGGCCCGAATATGATTTTGGGGATTATAAAAAGTTGGTATTATGGGCACCTACTTTTAGATATTCTAGCAAAATGGGCTATCAAGATGTAGAAGACGCTAAGATAGTTCCGATATTGCATAGTGAAGATTTTATTAAGATTAATGATTATTTGAAAGAAAAGGGAGTAAAGATAGTTGTAAAGTTACATCCAGTTCAAGACTTAGATAAATATGATATGATGGAAATGAGTAATTTCATACTGCTTAGTCATGCAGAATTTGTAAAACGTGGTATGGATCTTTATAAATTTATGACTCAATGTGATGCATTGATCACAGATTATTCATCCATATTTTATGATTATTTACTTTTAGACCGTCCCATTGCATTTACAGAAGATGACTTGGAGGATTATTCAGATGTGCGTGGGTTTGCTGTTGATGATCCGCAAGGTTACAAGCCTGGATATAGGATTCGGAATTTGAAGAATCTTTATGAGTTTATAGATTGCCTTTTGACGAATACAGACTTTTATAAAGAAGAGAGAAAGCGGGTGAATGAATTGGTGAATGAATACCGTGACGGAAATTTCTGCCAACATATATTAGATTTGGTAGGCATAATAAAATAAAAAATGAAGAATATTCTTGTTGTGATTACTACAGCTTTTGTTCCTACAGGGGGGCTGACTACAGTGATGATGAACTATTACCGCATGATGAATAAAGAGGAGGTGAAGATAGACTTTGCTTCCACTAATAATCCGCCACAAGTTCTGCTTGATGAAATACATGCCAGTGGTAGTGAATATTATCAGTTGTCTGATCGCAAAAATGTTTTGGCATATTTTTTTGCATTGAAGAAATTATGCCGAGGCTATGACGCAATACATGTGCATGCCAATAGTGCTATGGCAGTGATGGAATTACAGGCGGCAATATGGGCAGGAATAAAAATACGGATTATACATAATCATAGTAGTAGATCTCAACATAATCTTTTAAATCAGTTGTTTTTGTCTCTCTATAGACGTTCTTTTACTCAAGCTGTTGCTTGCTCTGATGAAGCTGGAGAATGGCTTTATGGCAAGAATGGGTTTATTACATTGCGTAATGCTATAAATGCGAAGCGTTTTAAATTTGATGTAGTGAAAAGATTAATAATGCGCCATAACTTTGGTTTTGGTGATGATGAATATGTGATAGGGCATATTGGTAAGTTCATGGAAGCAAAAAATCACTCCTTTCTTATTGAAGTATTTGCTAAATATCATGCCTTGCAGCCAAAGTCAAAATTATTGCTGATTGGTGATGGTGAGTTACGTCATCTTGTAGAAGCGGCGATAGATAAGAACAAAGTGAATGATTGTGTAATATTGGCTGGATTGCGTTCTGATATCTCAGATGTGTTACAAGCAATGGATATTTTTCTTTTTCCTTCTATTTATGAAGGTATGCCATTATCTGTGGTAGAAGCACAGGCATCAGGCCTACCATGCATTATTTCGGATGCTGTAACTAAAATGGTAAACATAGGTGAAGATGTAATTCAATTACCTTTAAGTAAAGGTGCTGACTATTGGGCGGAATATCTCGGTAATGTTAAATACGAATTGTCTCGTCAAGAACGTTGCGAAAGAAATACTGAACTTATCACTAAAGCGGGTTATAATATAGAAACGGAGGCGGAAAACCTCATGAGAATTTACAAAAACTTGTAGTATAAAATATGACATCTCTCTTAGTCAATCACATCTTGCAAACAGAGAAATGGACGTCTCCCGAACTTTTCGAAACGAAAAACAGAATTTACACCTTTCTCAACCCCGTATCTTATCTCATAGCTTTAGAAAACAAATCTTTATTTGAACAATTCGATGGTATTTTTGCCGATGGCTCTTTACTGGTTTCTGCCATAAGATTAGTATACGGAAAGCGAGTGACCAGACGTAGCTTTGATATGACCTCCCTTGCTCCCGAATTGTTGAATTATCTCATGGAAAGCCGTAAAACGCTCTATATCGTAGCCTCGGGTCAAGAACAAGTGGAGTGTTCTGTGAGGATATTTCAAGAGCAGTATCCGGAGTTACGCATTGCAGGGTTCAGGAACGGATATTTCTCTTCGGATGCTGAAATGAATAAGGAAGCTTCTCATATAGTCGAATTAAATCCGGATTTTCTGATAGTAGGTATGGGGGCCTTGATGCAGGAAAAGTTTCTGCTTAAGGTAAAAAAGATGGGTTACCAAGGCATCGGCTTTACGTGTGGTGGCTTTGTTCACCAAACGGCAATGAATAGGATGCACTATTATCCGAACTGGGTTGATAAGATGAATTTGCGTTTCGTTTATAGAATGTATAAGGAGAAACATACACGTACAAGATATCTGCAAGCTGCATTCTTGTTTCCGGTACGCTTTATCGGGGAAAGAATTTTCGGATGAAAGAGCAGACTTTGCTTATTGCCATGTAAATAATGGAGAATGGCAACAACAGGACGAAGATAGCAGTAGGAATAATTTTTCCGAGTATTTTTAATACATCTGTTTTCATGCTGCAAATATAAATTAAAATTCATAGAATAGTGAAATTAAGAACTCTAATATTTCTGGGGGGACTCTTTGGAGGAATGAATGTTATCAAAGGGCAGGCTTTTTATGGTACTACAGGACTACTTCATGCACCTACTGCCGTTATGCAGAAAGATAAAACCGTTATGCTGGGAGGAAATATGCTTGATGTAAATATACTTTCCCGATATTGGGTGAGAAGTGAATATCATCCCTATACCTATAATTATTATATAAATTGTACTTTGTTTCCTTGGCTGGAAGTAGCATATACTTGTACGTTGGTAAAGGGGATACATGGTTCTTCTTATTGGCCTCAGCAAACTTGGGGCAGGTTTACCAATCAGGACAGATCGTTTCATTTCCGGTTGAGGGCATGGAAAGAAGGCTGGTGGAAGGCTTGGACGCCTCAGGTAGTGATTGGTGCGAATGATCCGGGAAGCCATTCTTCAAATGGAGGTGGAGACATAGATTGGGGGGGCGGTGGTAGCGGAAACCACAATTACTTGACACGTTATTATCTGGCGGCAACGAAACATGTTGAATTTAGTGGAATAGGTACAGTGGGGGTTCATGTAGCTTGGGTTATCGGTAAAGCTATGAGTGATGTGCATTATAGCCGTCCTGCTGCAGGGGTAAACTTTCATTTTGGCATGAAGGGCGAAGGTTTCTGGCAGAAAGCTCTGAATGGATTTAATTTGATGGCGGAAGTGTGTCCCGGACATGCGGAAGATCTGCATACAGCAACTTATACTGTGAATGTGGGTGGAACTTATTCAATATGGAAAGACCATATCAATCTTATTGCTGAACTGAATGACGGTAAATTTTTTAGCGGAGGTATATTCTTTAAATTACATCTTAAATAACTGACTTGATTTCTAGTGGATGAAGCATTATAAGAATAGCCGGAATCACTTGGAAAAAGTAGTTCCGGCTATTCTTATATAACGATATTTGTATGTCCTGTTTTTATTATCCTACAATGTATTTAGCATTCTTGCCGCTTATTTTACGAATGAATACCACAAGCAGCCACGATACGCCAAATGCCACGATTGCGGCAGCGGGAATTTGTAAAGGCACGGGAACACCGATATTGCGCATCAGGACTACACCCGGACCTGTGAAAAAATAATGTATCATATAGATGCCAAAACCACATACGGTCAAGTTTGCCAGCATACGCTGGATCAGTTCTGAGCGTACTTTTACTTTCTTGGCTATGAGGAAGAAGGGGATAGTCATCATAATCACATTCAAAGAATTATAGGTGAAGAACAGTTCCAACATTTCATCAGTGCATTGTGGTAATGCGGTCATGTGGCGGAAACCGAAGAATGTGACCATGTAACCTGCCAGAAACATGGGGATACAGACTGACAGTGTCTTACTCCATGACCAGTCGTGGTTGCGCAGATAGTGTCCCAATAGCAAGTACCCGTTGAATCCGGCAAAATAATAGAGCATATTGAACGAGTTCCACGCACAGCCTCCCCAAATGTATGGGGATACGAACTGATAATAATAAGGTAACAAGCCGGTTATTCCCCATGCGACAAGAAACCATAGTTTGGCTTTCTCCGAGGCCTTTTCTACCCATGCGGAGAAAATAGGAAGGTATAGATATAATCCGATAAGCAGATAGATATACCACATATGTACGTCTAATAAAGAGAAATTGAGAGGCATTTCTGCTATATAACCCAATGATACGTTGAGTGACTGACGGGCGGCTTCTTCACCGCTATAAGGGAAAAAGTCAAGGATTATTTCAGGATTAAGTCCCAACAATCCTGTAAACCAGGGAAATAAATTATAAATGACACTCCAGATAAGGAACGGCCAGAATACACGGCTGATTCTTTTTTTGTAGAAAGCGGATATTTCGCCACGTACGGGGAGCAGCAATGCTCCTGTAATCATGACAAACAGTGGGACACACGGACGGAGAAAGGCTCCGTAGGCGGCTCCCCAGAATTTGATTTCATCAATGTTGGCTGGCGGTTCGCCGGGGTAAAAGTTGAACGGGTCTGCACTATGGCAGCAAACTACGGTGAACATGGCTACCAAACGAACGACATCCAGCCATACCACATGTTTTCTTGTGGTGTTCATAGCAATAGGTTGATTCATAATTTAATTTTTGATTTGACAGGCACAAAGGTACGCTTTCTCTGAGGATTATTTCTTGCTTTGGAACAAAAAATAAAAAGAACTATCCGCAATCATACTACAAAATGAGAATCCTCCCACTGCAAGAGTCACAATCATTTGTCTTTTGCAGGGGGAGGAATTCTATTTAGGGTTAGAGGGTTATTTTAGTCCTCTGTTCTTCAACAAGGGATCAATACCGGGTTCTTTGCCACGGAAATTGACATACATGTCCATCGCATCGTCAATGCAGCCGGGAGTGAGGATATATTTGCGGAACTTTCCTGCTACTTCTTGATTAAAGATATCGCCTGTTTCCTTGTATGCCTCGTATGCGTCACAATCCAGCACTTCTGCCCAAATATAACTATAGTAACCGGCAGTATATCCACCACCCATGGTGTGGTTGAAATAAGTGGTGCGATAGCGTGACGGAATTTGTTTCAGCAATCCGCGCTTACCTAATGTTTCTGCTTCGAACTGCATAACGTCCATATCATCGGGAATTTCTTTTAATACATGATAATCCATATCCAGCAGGGAAGCAGCTAAATATTCAGCCGTAGCGAAGCCTTGTCCGTATTTGCCACTCTTGTCCATTTTTTCAACCAGTCCGGCAGGAATAACTTCACCTGTCTGATAATGTTTGGCATATACATTCAATACCTCCGGTTCAAAAGCCCAATGCTCATCTATCTGTGACGGCAGTTCTACAAAATCACGCGGAACACTAGCCACACCATAATAATGTACATCTTTGAAAAGATTATGTAAAGCGTGTCCGAATTCGTGGAACAAGGTATTCGCTTCGTCTGCACTGAGCAAAGCGGGTTGTCCGGCTGCCGGTTTGGTAAAGTTGCATACCACGGTTACTACAGGAGCCACTTTCTTGCCGTCCTTGTAGGTCTGTGAACGATAGCTTCCGCACCATGCGCCACCTTTCTTGCTGGCACGCGGAAAGAAGTCCATATAGAGTACACCTAGATGAGAACCGTCTTTGTCCTTACATTCGAATGCCTGTGCATCGGGATGAGGGAGGGGAAGATTGTCCAGCTGGGTGAAAGTGATACCGTACAGTTTGTTGGCAACATAGAACACACCGTCACGTACGTTTTCCAGTTTCAGATAAGGACGTACCTGATTTTCATCCAAGTCGAATTTGGCTTTCTTGGCTCGGTCTGCATAATAACGCCAGTCCCAACCTTCGGCTGTGAAGGTTTTTCCGTCTTTCTTTATTTCGGCATTGATATCTGCCAGTTCTTCTTTGGCTTTGGACAGAGTAGGTGTCCAAATCTGATCTAATAATTTATATACGGCATCCGGTGTTTTTGCCATACGTTCTTCCAGTGCAAAGGAAGCATAGTTTTCATATCCCATCAGCTTGGCTTTTTCCAGACGGGCCTTGAGCAGTTTGCGCACCACTTCCTTGTTGTCGTATTCATTTCCGTTATTTCCTCTGTTAATGTATCCTTTGAATATCTTTTCACGCAGGTCTCGGTTATCGGCATATTGCAGAAAAGGCATGACGCTGGGATTATGCAGGGTGAAAATCCATTTGCCTTCCATGCCTGCTTCTTTAGCTGTTTCGGCAGCACTGGCAATCAGGTTTTGGGGTAATCCGGCTAAGTCTTCTTCTTTGTCCACGATCAATTGGAAAGCATTGGTTTCCTTTTGCATATTTTGGCCGAAGGTGAGCTGTAACATGGAAATCTCACTATTTAATTCCCGCAGTTTTTTTTGACTGTCGGCATCCAGGTTGGCACCTCCACGTACAAAATCTTTATAGGTTTCTTCCAACAACTTCTTTTGCTCTTTGTCCAAATTGCCGGGATTTTCATAGACAGCTTTGATGCGTGCAAAAAGTTTTTCATTTAAGGCGATGTCATCGCTGTGTTTTGATTGTAGTGGAGAGAGTTCACGGCTCAGTGCGTCCATTTCATCATTGGTATTGGCGCTTTTCAGTCCGTAGAATACGGTGCTGACTTTACGAAGTAACGCTCCGCTTTGATCCAGTGCTGCAATGGTATTCTGGAAAGTGGCGGGTTCGGGGTTGTTCACTATAGCGTCAATCTCTTTCTGTTGTTCTTCCATGCCCTGCAAAAAGGCGGGTTTGTAATGTTCCATCTTGATTTGGTCGAAAGGAGGAACCTGGAAGGGAGTTGTGTACTCTGAAAGGAATGGATTTCCGGTAGGGGCTGCCTGTTTCCCTTGCGAACCGCAACCGCTTAATATGGCAACCGCACAGGCTGCCAAAAGAATGTGTTTCATAATAATTTGTTTTATATAGGTGATAATGCAAAGATAGTAAAATAAGGCAAATTCCAATAAGTTTGAAGCGTAGAACTATTTGTTTGTTTTCATAGTCTGTCTAATTATCATACATCATTGTCTAATAATTAGACAGACTGTTTCTTTTTATTATTTTGCAATATGTTGTTAATCAGTTGTTTGTTTGCGTGGCACGGTTTTGGCATTTATATTATAGAGAACGAATTATAGAAACTTTAGTTTCTTATACACTTTATGGGAAGTAACGTTGTGAAACGGGACTTCTCTCTTTTAAAATAATAATAATTAAAAACACGAAATATGAAACAGATTTATTATGTCATTCAGGCTTTGATACATGGATGTGGAGCTAATATTATAAAAGTCGTTTCGTTAGGCTTGGGCCTGACTATGAGTATTCTGCTTTTCTCAAGAGTTGTGTATGAGCAGAGTTTTGATACTTGTTTTAAGGATCATGATAAATTATACCAATTGTGGAATATATGGACAGTAAATGGAGAGCCTTTTCCTCCGAGTGAGTTCATTATCGGTGCAGCTGCCGGAGGCATACTGGATGCAATGCCGGAAATTGTGGAATCGGCGGCAAGTACAGGCTCGTGGCCGGTTTCGGCACCTATTTATAACGGGAGTGTCCGCTTTGATGATTTTAAAGTTGCTGCTGATTCATTGTTTTTTCAGACAATGGGTATTGAGGTCTTGAGTGGTGATCCGGTACGTGAATTGCAGCAAAAAGATGTAATTTTCCTGAGTAAAGATTTGGCGGATAAAATGTTTGGCGGTGAGAACCCGATTGGTAAAATAATTAGTTTCAATAAGGAAATTGAGTTGATAGTCAAAGGAACGTATGCTGCTTTACCTGAGAATTGTACTATGCGACCGAAGGCTGTCATTTCCTTGCCTTCTATCTGGAGCCGCCGGATAGGAAATTATTCATGGAACGGTGGGGACAGCTGGAAAGAATATATCCGGTTGAAGCAGGATATTGATTTGGATGAATTGAACAAGCGTATTGATATGGTAGTACAGCAACATATTCCCAGAAGTGATAAGTTTGGAATCACCGTCATAGCCAAACCAGTCCGGGATACGTACCGTGGATATGATGAGGTGAAAAGAATGCGTAATATCATGCTTATTTTGGGGCTGTCCATTTTGTTTATTACGGCATTGAATTATGTGTTGATTTCTATTTCTTCATTGAGCCGGCGTGCCAAAAGTATTGGTGTGCATAAATGTAGCGGAGCGGGAACGGGGACTGTCTTTGGTATGTTTATGTGGGAGACCGGTATTATTATTCTGCTTTCATTATTTTTGATGGTTTTCTTAATGCTTAACTTCCGGGATTTTGTGGAAGATACCACGGCTGCTAAACTGGAGTCCCTTTTTGCGGTGGAACGTATTTGGGTACCTTTGGGAGTGACTCTTTTTTTATTCTTCATTGGTGGTGTATTGCCGGGACGACTTTTTTCGAAAATACCGGTCACACAGGTCTTCCGGCGTTATACAGAGGGTAAAAAAGGATGGAAACGTCCGTTATTGTTTATCCAATTTGCAGGAGTGGCTTTTATATGTGGATTGATGTGTGTAGTGATGCTTCAATATCATTATGTTATTAATAAAGATCCGGGTTATAATCCTGAACGGGTAGTGATTGGCATTAATAATGCACCGGATGCTGAAGCCCGGCTTGCCGCCCGTCACTTTTATGAGAGTCTTCCATACGTGGAGGCATTGACTTCGGCAACCAGCTATCCGTCTAATGGCTATAACGGACAGATGATACCGGATGAGAAAGGAACGAGTCTTTTTTCCAGTTGCTATGATTTTACTCAGGAGAATTATGTCACTTTTATGGGAATGACCATACAGCAAGGGCGTGTACCGCGTGAATCCGGTGAGGTGGCTGTCAATGAGGAGTTTGTGCGGAGAATGCATTGGGGAAAAGATGTGTTGGGCAGGAGTATCGGGACAGAAGAAGGACGTGTCAAAATAGTAGGTGTGATTAAAGATTTTAATATTGACGGATTTTACTCAGAGATGAAACCATTTGTCCTGCATCATCATCCCGAAGACTTGGCTAGTCTTGTCTATCTCCGTCTGAAGGAACCCTTTGGTGAGAATCTTCAGAAACTGAACCGTGATGCTGCCGAAGCTTTTCCCAATCAAACAGTCGGCTTTGAAAGCTTGGAACAAAAAATGGCGGATAGTTATAATTCCGTTCGTGTATTTCGTAATGCGACTTTATTGGCGGCAATTGCCATCTTGTTTATTACTTTGATGGGACTGATAGGCTATATTAATGATGAATTACAGCGACGTTCGAAAGAAATTGCTATTCGTAAAGTGAATGGAGCTGAGTCATTTGCGATATTGGAAATGCTGGTGCAAGATGTTCTTTGGATTTCTTTCCCGGCTGTAGTCGCAGGTACACTAGGGGCATGGTATGTAGGTGGTTTATGGATGGAACAGTTTGCTGTGACTGTAGGTTCGCTTGTTCCTTATTATGTATGTGTAGCTATCGTGGTCTTGATATTGATTGTCAGTTGTGTCATTTCCAAAACATGGCGCATTGCCAATGAGAATCCAGTAAAGAGTATTAAATCAGAATAAAGATCAATAGAACAAACAATTAAAATTTATTATTATGATACAGATTGAAAATTTAAGTAAGGTATTTCGTACTTCAGAAGTAGAAACAATTGCGTTGAATCATGTAAACATAGAGGTGAAAGAAGGAGAGTTTGTAGCTATTATGGGACCATCAGGTTGTGGAAAATCCACCTTATTGAATATCCTTGGTCTGCTGGACAATCCTACTGAAGGCAGTTACAAGTTGCTGGGCAACGAAGTAGCCAATCTGAAAGAAAAAGAACGCACCCGCCTGCGTAAAGGTGTAATAGGTTTTGTATTTCAAAGCTTTAATCTGATAGACGAACTGAATGTTTTTGAAAATGTGGAATTACCGTTGACTTATCTTGGAATCAAGGCCAGTGAACGTAAGGAGCGTGTTCTGGAAATTTTAAAGCGAATGAACTTGAGTCATCGTGCCAAGCATTTCCCGCAACAGCTTTCCGGCGGTCAACAACAGCGTGTGGCTATTGCCCGTGCTGTGGTTACTAACCCTAAATTGATCCTCGCCGATGAGCCTACCGGTAATTTGGACTCAAAGAACGGTGCTGAAGTAATGAATCTATTGACCGAACTTAACAAGGAGGGGACTAGTATTGTCATGGTAACTCACTCTCAGCATGATGCCGGATTTGCTCATCGTGTCATTCATTTGTTTGACGGTAGTGTAGTGGCGAACATTAAAGAATAATAATGAAAGGGTGGTTGTAATGAAACAAATCTATTATGCAATACAATCGACATTACACGGCCGTGGAAGCAATGTGACAAAAGTCATATCGCTTTCATTAGGCTTGACTATTGGTGTTCTGCTTTTTTCACAAATAGCATTTGAACTCAATTATGAAAAATGTTACCCTGAGGCCGACCGATTGGTGTTGGTACGTGGAGGAGGAGAGAATGTAAAGACTGGAGAGAAAGGAGAAGGATATGATGATAGCTTGTTTGCTCCGATGGCAGAAGCATTCCGCAGTGATTTGTCACAATGGATTGAAAATGCTACAGTCATTTTCAATTTTGAGACATTAAATGTATTCAAGGATGGTCATAAGCTGAAAGACGTAAACTACGCTTATGTAGATACTTGCTATTTCCGTACTTTCGGCATCAAAGTATTGAAAGGGAATCCTGAGGAATTGCAAAGGGCAGGGAGCATATTCGTTTCTGAAACTTTTGTTCGTGATGCCTTTGGTGGACAGGACCCTGTGGGACAAAAATTATCTTTGGATAAACAGCATGAACTGACAGTCCGTGGTGTTTATCAGGATACTCCGGAAAATACGGCCTATCATTTTGATTTTGTAGCTCCCATTTATGCCGGAGGTGGTTATATAGGGGGTGGAACATGGGGGCGTAATGACATTTATTATACTATTCTCCGTTTGCGCGATGGGGTGGACAGGAAAGAAATCAATCGTCAGATATACAAGGCTATGCAAAAATATTATCCTGATTCTGCTGATGATGAATGGAGAAATTTTTATGATGCACAGCCATTGCCCGAAATTCATCTGGATGACTCAAATACCCGCACTCGCCTTTACATTTATGGTTTTTTGGGCTTTGCCATATTTTTTGTGGCAATCATGAACTATGTATTAGTAGCTATTGCTACCATGAGCCGCAGGGCAAAAAGTATAGGTGTGCATAAGTGTAGTGGTGCCAGTGCAATCAATATTTTCAGTATGTTCCTTTTTGAGACGGGGATTGTGGTATTGATGTCCGTTATAGTGGCCCTCTTTATTATTTTCAATACCAAAGATCTGATAGAAGATTTACTTTCGGTGCAGTTATCCTCACTCTTTACATTGGAAACTTTATGGGTTCCGATGCTCATTGTTTTTGTACTGTTCATAGTAGCCGGAGTGCTGCCGGGAAGATTGTTTTCACGCATTCCTGTCACTCAAGTTTTTCGTCGTTACACAGATGGGAAAAAGGGGTGGAAGCGTTCTCTTTTATTTGTACAATTTATGGGGGTATCTTTTGTGATGGGGATTTTGTTAGTATCTTTGATGCAGTATCATCATCTGATTAATAGTGATATGGGTATCCGTACTCCAGGATTGGTGGAGGCGGAAACATGGATGTCACCCGAAGAAGCAGAGAATATGGTTAACGATCTTCGTCGTCAACCCATGGTGGAAAATGCCACCCGTTCTATGCATGGTGTTCTGGGAGAATATTGGACTCGTGGGCTGATTGATAATAGTGGCAAGCGAATAGAAACCTTGATGTATAATCCTTGTGATAAGAATTATGCTGAAACCATGGGGATTACTATTATTGAAGGGAAAGATATGCAGAATGAGGGAGATGTATTGGTCAACGAAGAAGTAGTGCGGCTGATGAAATGGACAGATGGGGCAGTAGGCAAACGGTTGAATGATTTTGATAAAGCCGGAACCATTGTTGGTGTATTCCGTAATGTGCGCAATACGTCTTTTCTTTATAAGCAGTTTCCCGTGGCTTTGGTTTATAGTCATAATACCAGTCACACTTTTGATGTACGTTTAAAGCAGCCATACGATGAGAGTTTGAAAAAGCTGAACGAATACATGGAGCAGGTGCATTCCACTAAGGCATTGGAATTTATTCCGATAGATACCATGCTGAAGGAAATCTATCGCAATGTATATCGTTTTCGTAATTCTGTATGGATTACTTCTACTTTTATTTTGCTTATTGTTGTTATGGGGTTGATAGGTTACGTGAATGATGAAACACAACGTCGCAGTAAGGAAATAGCTATCCGTAAGGTGAATGGTGCTGAAGCTTCGACTATTCTTCAGTTGCTGTCCCGTGATATATTATATGTTGCTGTCCCATCGGTCTTGATAGGAATTGTAGTATCGTACTTTACAGGAAAGGCTTGGTTGGATCAATTTGCCGAAACGATAGATATGAATGCGTTGTATTTTGTCGGAACAGCATTGGTGATTATCGCTCTGATAGTGGTGTGTGTCGTTGTTAGAGCTTGGCGTATTGCTAATGAGAATCCGGTAAAGAGTATTAAAGTTGAGTAACTAAATAGATAGCGATGAAGCAATTATATTATGCAATACAAACGATATTACACGGTCGTGGAAGTAATGTGACGAAAGTCATATCGCTTTCATTGGGGCTGACTGTTGGCATCCTGTTGTTCTCGCAGATTGCATTTGAGTTAAGTTATGAAAAATGTTATCCTGAAGCTGGAAATCTAGGAATAGTCCGCGCATATTACCATAATTTGGAAACAGGTGAGTCGATGGGGGACGATGGGGATATCTATGATTATTCCGTTTTTGCTCCGATAGCGGCGGCTTTGGCTGAGAATATGCCAATAGAAGTGGAAAAAGCTACTTGTATAAATTCTTACACAGCCAACGGTAATTATTATTATGAAAATCAATTGTTGTCGGATGACGAACAGTGTCTTATGGTGGATACTTGTTTTTTCCAAACCTTTGGCATTCCGGTTTTAAAGGGAAATCCTAACGATTTGATTAACTCCAATACTTTGTTTGTGTCCGAGAGTTTTGCACGCCGTTTTTTTGGTGATGCAGATCCTATAGGTAAAGTGTTAATGTTGGAGCGGAAAACTGAAATGATTGTCCGTGGTGTTTATCGTGATATTCCGGAGAATACCATGTTTAAGGCAGACTTTGTAGTAAGTGTACATAAAGAAGGAGGTTATAAGGATGGAGCCGGATGGGGAGGAAATGATATTTTTTATGCAGTGTTCCGGACCGGAGAAGCTTCGGATATAGAGGTGGTAAACGATAACATCCAGCGGATGGTGGAGAAATACATGCCGACTGAACATAACGGTTGGAAACTGGAACTCAGTGTCATTCCATTGGCAACAAAGCATCAGACTTCTTCAGAAACAACAAAGCGTCTAGTTATCTATGGCTTTTTGGGTTTCTCTATCTTCTTTGTCGCTATTATGAACTATATGCTTATTGTAATTGCTACTTTGGGACGTCGTGCCAAGAGTGTCGGTGTCCATAAGTGTAATGGTGCCAATAATGGGAATATCTTCAGTATGTTTATGATGGAAACGGGCATTATTGTTCTGGTATCCATTCTGGTCTGTGCATTTATCATTTTCAATGCGCGGGATTTGATAGAAGATTTGCTGTCGGTGCGACTTGCATCACTCTTTACATGGGGAACTTTGTGGGTACCGCTGCTGGTTGTTGTACTTTTATTTTTGTTGGCAGGTGTATTGCCCGGACGTATTTTTTCACATATTCCTGTCACACAGGTATTCCGTCGTTATACTGATGGTAAAAAAGGATGGAAACGGTCACTGTTGTTTATACAGTTTACCGGTGTGTCTTTTGTCTTGGGATTATTACTGGTTACGTTAATGCAGTATAGTCATTTGATGAACAGGGATATGGGGATCAATACTGCCGGACTGGTAGAAGCCGAAAGTTGGCTGGACATTGAAATTGTTCCTCATATGCGCGATGAGATCCGGCGTCAGCCTATGGTAGAGAGCGTGGCTACAGCCAGCCATAGTGTATTGGGCCAATATTGGACAAAAGGATTGATGGGCAGTGACGGCAAGCGTATAGGTGTTCTTAATATGAACTATGTGGATTTTAATTATCCGGATGTGGTAGGCATTACGATTATAGAAGGAAAGCCGATGACCCATGCCAAAGATCTGCTGGTGAATGAAGAGATAGTCCGGCTTAAGAAATGGACGGATGGAGCCGTAGGAAAACCTTTTGATGAGATTAAGGAAGGAACTATAGTAGGTGTGTTCCGTGATGTGCGCAATCAAAGTTTCTATCAGGCGCAGCAACCCATTGTGCTGATAGGTGGTAATGCGTTTAATCATACCTTCAATGTACGGTTGAAAGAACCCTACGATGAAAATTTGAAGCGCCTGAATGAATTCATGGACAAAACTTTTCCACAAGTGGCTTTAACATTCCATACAGTGGATGATATGCTGTCCGAAATCTATAAAGATGTATATCGTTTCCGCAATTCTGTCCTTATCACTTCCGGTTTTATCCTGCTTATAGTGATTATGGGGCTGATAGGTTATGTAAACGATGAAACGCAACGTCGCAGTAAGGAGATAGCTATTCGTAAAGTGAATGGTGCGGAAGCATCAAACATTCTCCGTCTGCTGGTATGTGATATTCTATATGTTTCTATTCCTTCTATTTTACTCGGAATTGTTATAGCTTATTTTATTGGGAAAGCATGGTTGGAACAGTTTGCGGAACAGGTTGATCTTAATCCGTTACTCTTTTTGGCTACGGCTTTAATTGTAGCGATTATTATTGTGGCTTGTGTGGTGCTTAAGGCATGGCATATCGCTAATGAGAATCCGGTAAATAGCATTAAGAGTGAGTAGTGTATTGGGAAAAAGGAGAGCGGGATGATATGTGTTGGGTATCATCCCGCTTTTTTTCTTTTTACCTGATTCCTGTGAAATTTACATTGACACCATCCAATGTGCCTTTTAAGAAGTTTCCGGCCAACCATACATTTTCAAAATATGAAATGTCACTGGGACCGTAAACCATACGGATGCATGTCTGTGCGCTGTTATCCCATCTCCATTCAAAATTGTACCTGTCTTCGGTTACATAGCCGTTCCGATGTTCTATTCGTATGATGTCTGTACCTGTTCTATTTTCGTAAAAGTCTAGTCGTTGTGTGTAGTATTCACCGTCTTGTTCCCAAGTTTCCTGCCAGGTCCGGCTGCATAGTTCCCGAGTGGTTCTGTAATATATTTCGCTGTAATCATCATCATCGTACCAACTTTCTATGGATACTTCACAGGAGGTTAGGTTAACCATTATTATCAGTACAACTACCATTCCGAAGTATTTCAGTATTTTTGTTCTCATATCCGTTAATTTTAAAATTTGTTTTTCTTATGTCACAAAGATAAGTGGAGGGAATGATACAATAAACGGAATATTCCTATTTGTAAAGGAGAGTTTCCCTATTTGTAATAGGAAAATTCCTATGGTGAGGAGAGGGGAATAAGGTCTGTCTTATTTCTTTTACTATTAAACTGTAAGTTACAAAAAGAGGCTGTCCATTGGTGAGACAGCCTTGATAATTTCCGAAAAATGATAATAGGATATTTCTATATATTTTTAATTATCCTTGTTTGGGTATTATCTGCGTTTTTTTGAAGAAAGAAGTGGTGCTTCCTGTACTTGCTTCATTACTCTCAAGAGATTACCTCCCCAAATCTTCCTTAAGTCTTCTTCTGTATATCCTTTTTCAATCATTTTTATGGTCAGATTAATCAAGTCATTATCTCCATTGCATCCTTGCAAACCACCACCGCCGTCAAAGTCCGTACCTATTCCCACATGGTCTATGCCGGCTACCTTAATCATGTGGTCCAAATGTTCGGCAGCATCACAAACGGATGCGGCTTTTGGGTTTTTATTGATATAGGCATCAAGGAGACATAACTGTGCCACTCCGCCATTTTTCGCTAAGGCACGGAGTTGTTCGTCTGTCAGATTACGATCATGGTCGCATAACGCCTTTGACGAGGAATGAGAGGCGATGATAGGTTGTGTACTATATTTTATCACATCCCAGAAAGTACCTTCACTGGCATGCGATACATCTATCATAATTCCTAGGCGGTTCATTTCCTTCACCACCTCACGTCCGAACCGGGTCAGTCCTTCGGTCGCATCTTCCGTATGAGTGGACGAATGGCAAATATCGTTGTCATAAGAATGGCAGAGAGTAATATAATTGACTCCCATCTGTTTGTATTTTGCTATATTCTTTAGGTCTTTGCCTATGGCGTAACCATTCTCGATACCTATAAAAAAAGCTTTTTTACCTTCACGCTTCAGGCGTATCAAGTCTTCTTCCGTAAGGGCGATGCCACAAAAATCTTTGTATTGCTCTACTTCGTCATAAATGGATTGAATTAATCGGGTGGTGCTTTCTACGGCTTTTTGTGAAGATGCGTCATCCCGTTTCCCCTGCCATATAAATGCGGCTAGGAACTGTGCGTCCAATTTGCCTTCCTCCATTTTGGGGATGCTGACCATGTTGTCTTTTCTCAAGCCTACGCTGTAACCGTTTTTAAACCAAAGAGGAGTATCTGTATGAGTGTCAATGGATAGAATGCGGCTATGAATTTTTTTAGCTAGGTTGAATGTGTCAGCCTTGTTCACCAGGAATTTAAATAATTTATGCATGGTGGTATCTCCGGCAGCTGTAAATATTTCCGGATGAAATTGTACACCTATCATTTGTCGTATGGGATAAGCTTCTATAGCTTCCGCTATACTGTCGGGTGCCCAAGCCGTGATTTTGAATCCCGGTGCCAATTTCCGGATAGCCTGATGATGGAATGTATTGACTTGCAGCACTTCTTGTCCTGTAATTTCTGCCAACTTGCTTTCCTTTATGATGGATATCGGATGGGTGGGGGTAGTGCCGGATTCTTTTTGGCGATGGTTGACACTTGAAGGATGTTGCGTGGGCAGATCTTGATATAAAGTTCCACCGAAAGCTACATTCATTAATTGTAGTCCCCTGCAAATTCCTAATATGGGAATATTCCGATCTGCGGCCATTTTCAGCACCATCAAGTCGAAGGTATCCCGGGCAGGGCTTACTTCTTCCAGTTTTTCATAAGGAAGGTCGCCATAATACATCGGTTGGATGTCTTCTCCACCTGTAAAGACAATTCCGTCCAGCTGGGATACAATTTGACGCAGTATTTCTACATTATCCGTTACAGGTATCATGTAAGGAATTCCTCCAGAGAGAATGACTGACTGTACATATGCCGTGTTTACGGCTGTCCGTTTCGGACTTATATCTGTGGAAATTCCAATGAGGGGAAACCTTTTTATTCCGGGAATCAATTCGGAATCCACTTTTTGATTCAACCGGACGAGTGCTTCGGACAAAGGATCCTTTTGACTTTTTTGTGCTTGTACATGGCAACATCCCAAAGCTAACAGTAATACTAAGAGGCATTTGTTTTTCATATGAATATAGATTTTGTCTTGCAGGCAAATGTATAAACTATGTTTTTATTGAAAAAATAAAATGCCATAAAAATAGAGTAGGAGGTACTTATTCCAAGCACCTCCCACCTTTATATTCAGAAAATATTCAATTTACTTCATATCTTCCACAGCAGCCTGTGCAGCGGTGAATGCGAAGTTTAACGTGTTGATTATCAAATAAAATCGTTAAGGGCTGGTCAACATCCGATATGCAGGTGTTCACACGTTATGCGCGTTCTGTACGTGGGCATTTAATCAGACAATCTTTTATGCTAAGATACTAACCATTTTTGGGGCATCAAGCGTAAAATCTGGTCAACATCTTTTGCTCTTGCTGTGCTATCTGCTTGTTGGTTCCTGTTCATTAATCCTCAATTATACCAAATCTTTTACACGCTTTTCTCGTTTTTCGTGCAAAATAAGTTGTTTTCTTGATATAAACGAAGCTTGACGTGTCATTTATACGCCACAAACTACACATTATTTATATATAAGGGGGTTCGATTAAAAGAAAAGTTCCAGATTCAGACGATCTCCGAGTTTAGGTTTAAGTTTAGATGTTCTTATATATATAATAAGGAGGTAAACCTACATCATAGGTTTTTGAGTTTAAAATCTATGAGTTTAGAGCAACATGTATATATACATGGGCTAACGTAAACCTTAAACCGATCTTGCCATACAAGTTTACGCAGGACTTTCTACCCAACTTTCTCTTTTAACCGAAAAAAAAAAGAAGAAGCAAGTTTATCTTGCTCCTCCCCTTCTTTATGTGTGAGTTCAATATCTTTTCTCGAAACGTTATTTTCCTGCCATTAGATACGAACAATACTTGCCAAGCAGGTTTGATAGTGGCAGATCATCCTTCAGGTAACGTTCTGCATCAAGTTTGAGCAGTCTTTCACGAATCTGCTTCTTTCCTTTGAACAAAGCACAAAGGTATGGAATGCCTTTTTCTTCCGTAATGGTCACATCGGCAAAGAACTGAGTCAGATCTTCGGCATCATAGACGATGGAATAGCTTGGACGCTTTGCTCCAGGTATGTCTATAACCAGAATGTTCTTTTCGACCAAGTCTTGAATATCACGAATGGCTGTGTCCTTCGAGCATTTTGCCAACGATGCCCATGTCTTTGAAGTTATCTTAGACTCATAGCCATCGAGGAATAGATTCAGCATCTCTGTTTGACGCTCTGTCATAGGAATTGACGAAGCCTTCTGCCAGAAGAAACTCTTGTTCAGTATAGAAGTTACAATAGCTTCAGCTTCATCAAGTGCATCGATGAGCTTTTGAAGATACCATACCAACCATTCTGTTAGATCACCATCACCATGCTGCATTTTTTCCAGAATGTCGTAATAGTGATTCTTGTCTTTATTGATTTGTGATGAGATATTATAGAAGCGATAGTCGCTCTTCTCTCCACGAGCCAGCTGCATATCAGAAAGTATGCGAGCCAATCTTCCGTTGCCATCTTCAAATGGGTGGATGCTGACAAACCAAAAGTGGGTTACGGCAGAGCGAATGACGCTGCTGACCGGCTCTTCACTGTCAAACCATGCAAGGAAACGCTCCATTTCGCCTTCTACTCGGTCTGGTGAAGGGGCGATGTAGTGAATCTTCTCACGTTCAAACATACCACTGATGATATGCTCCTCGTTACTGCGGTACTTGCCGACCTCAATCTGCCTGCCTTCGCTGAAACCAGACGGAAAGAACGCTGCTTGCCAAGCACATAGTTTTTCCTTGCTCAAAGGCTGGTCGTAGTTCTGAACCGCTTCGAGCATTACGTTTACAACCGAATCTATATAATGCGAAGGAGCTGTATACTTTACGTTCTCTATCCCCAGTCGTCTGGCGATTGAAGAACGTACATCATCTACATTCAAGCGAATGCCCTCAATTTCTGACGAATAAACGACGTCATAGGTCAAGTTCTCTGCCATAGCTCTTAGCTTGCTATCAAACCCCAACGAACTTAACCTTCCAAAGAGTAACCCTTGCTTGCGGCAAACCAACTCCTGAAGGAGCGATACCTGCGAAGCGTCCCAACGGAAGTCTGTCCAATTATCTCTTTCGTGTATATACATAATGAAAACTTTTAATGCTACATTATTCTGCGATTAACGTCGCAAATTCTGCGACAAAATTAAGCGTTTTTTGTCGAATAACTAAAGAAAGAGATAAAATAACGCAATTTTTGCGACGATTTAAGCTTTCTTTTGATTGATAGGAAAGTTTTGGAAGCAAAATCTACTTCTTGATCTTGATAAAATTATGTTGCAAAGGTTTTCCAACCTCATTGTCACTGTGAGAAGCAACTGAGTGGAACAAAGTGAAACCCTGCTGCTTCTCTCTGTGGCAATGGACTGAATCTTCCATTTGTAGCAAAAGACTATCAACCGAGCTTTGCTTGGTGTTGCAGACACGGAGCAAACCGGATGGTACATCTTCCAAAAAAGTCATCACTTCCGGCATCGCATGGAATACGAGTAGTCGGAAGTGAGAACCAACATCTGTGAGCCAACCGCCAAAACCATTCGATGGCTCTACTTCTGCAAGCGTCAGCCTACGTTCGTAGAGCTATCGTGCAAGTTTCCGTTTGAAGACCAGTTGCCTAACCTCATTGACACTGTGAGAAACAGCTGAGTCGAGCGAAGTGAAACCCTGCTGCTTCTCTCTGTGGCAATGGACTGGAATTTCCATTCGTAGCCAAAGCCAATCAGCCAGGCTTTGCTTGGTGTCGCAGACACGGAGCAAACTGGATGGAACATCGTTTTATTATAGGATAATTCGAATGGTTGTAGAAAAATCATTATAAGGAGGAATATAAGGTGGTTAAGACAAGTATTAGCTAGGAATAGTGTAATATGGAGAAATGCTAAAAGAGATTTTCTTAAAGAAAAAAGACTCTTATCTATTTGTTATCCGAATACATTATGTATTTTTGCATAGAAAAATGTGATATAATTATGAAGCTTAATCGTATAAAGGATGTTTTAGAAGAAAAAGGCATTTCGCAAACATGGCTTGCAAAGAAACTGAATAAGAGTTTTAATTCAGTAAATTCATATGTATGTAATCGGACTCAACCAAATCTTGAAACTCTGCTTCAGATTTCTAAGATATTGAATGTAGATATGAAGGATTTAATAGCAGATCAAAGACAAATTTCAAATGATCAATCAGTATGACGTACAATATAGAATTTTTTCTCGAATTTGAAGTACAGCTACTCATAAATAAACTATCCGAGTCTTATTCATTAGATTCGATGATAGCTGATGTTCCTTCTGAAAAAGTAATCAATGATACATTCAAGCATGTTCATGCAGAAATGATAAACTGCTTGATAAATTATTTTATGCAAGAAAAATGCAAGGATTACAAGCCTTCTTTGTATTCTGATTTTTTTGAAGGAAGTATAACCGAAGAAATATGTTTACCTGTAGATCTTAAAGCTGAAATTGTTCCAGAATTATGTGAAATACTACATGAGTATTTCTTAAACTCATCATTTACATATACAAAAGGGAAAATTTCAAGAAAGAAGTCAAAGAATAATCTTCTAGAGGTTGGTGCAGTATACACTCAAGATAATATCGCCTATGACATTGTGCATAGGACCTTGAAAAACATACCTGCACAAAATCCACATACTATTAAAATTCTAGACTTTGCAACTGGTACAGGTAGATTTTATAGACAAATTGTAAAATGCCTATTTGAGATTTTTGGGCTAAAACCTAACTACACAATTCTGAATAATATTTATGCTGTCGATATAGATGCTGTAGCACTCAATATATGTAGAGTTAATGCATTAAATCTATTAACTGCATTAAATTGTGAAAAGGCTAAAGTCGTGTCTGAACATGTTCTATACAAAAATGCTTTGGTGAAAGAACAACTCTTTGAGGATAGCTTAGCCATATCATACAAAGACTTGAATGGATTATTCTTCAACGGCTTTGATGCTGTTGTTTCGAATCCCCCTTATTTGGTTTTAAAACCTAATAAGAACAAGATGGATATAGAAACTGTTGAGAATATCACCAGTATGGCAAAGTATTTTAGAAGTTCCAATTTCTATAAATATTCAATAGAAGGAATGCTTAATTTATACCAAATATCATTGGAGGCTATGCTTGGTATGCTGAAAGATGGAGGAGAAATGGGAGTCATTTGCCCATCAACCTTATTTGCTGATATTTCTACGTCTGTATTACGAAAGCATCTTCTATCTAAGCATAATATTACTTATATCAAGTATTTTTCAGAGGAAGAGCAATTATTCAATAATGTAACTCAAGCAACATGTATATTTCATCTTACCAAAGGAGGAATTTGTAGTTTTATAGATATTGCTAAAGGAGAAAAAGAATATCAAATAGCCCTAAGTGATGTTAAGCAAGTTTTTTCAACAAATTGGGAAATACCATCAATCGAAAAAATAGAATGGGATATTCTTCGAAAGTTGCTTGTAATTCCTACATTAAAGCAACACTCAAATATTAGGAATAAACGAGGGGAATTGGATCTATCTTTGTTCAAGGAGTATATAACTAAAGATGTAACTACATTACGATTGGTTAGAGGGAATATGATATCGGACAACTGTATAATTGATACAAACAAAGAATATGTTCGATTGGATTTTCTTGACAAAAAATCAAAAGATTATCTATTTTACGACAAAGGAAGAAGAAGATTGGTTTGCCAACAAATTTCTAATATGTCCCAAAGAGTTAGGCTTAGGTTTTTAGAATGTGATACTAATGATATACTTGGAAATTCATGTAACTATATAACAGTAGCAGAAGATCAAATCCTGAAAATGAAAGCAATCTTGAATAGCAGTTTGCTTAATTGGAGATTTAAGATAACTAGCACAAACAACCATATCAATAATTATGAGTTAGACGAACTGCCAATAATTAATTTAGACACAGTTCCTTCTGATATAATCGGAATGGATGATATAAGTAGAAATATAAAAATATGCTCTCTATATGGCTTAGAGAATGATGAAATTAACTTCATAATAAACCAATAATATGATTCTATACAATCACATAGCCTATAAGATGTGTCAGCACGAAATGGATATGGCTCAGCATATTCCTGAAGGAGGAAATTGGAAAGATATTCCAGAGAAAATCACTGACAACCGCCTAGCTAATATTCGTGATTCTGGAGGAAGAACTACTTACTATGGTCGTCTTAGATGGGATAAACCTAGCTATACAATTAATACGTTCTTTAATCGTGTGCCTAATGGATGTAACTTGCATCCTGAACAAATGCGGGTTATGTCAACAAGAGAAGCTGCACGTTTTCAATCATTTCCTGATGATTTTATCTTCGTAGGGAAAAAGTCTGGTATATATAAACAAATTGGCAACGCAGTACCGCCACTTTTAGCAAGGATGATTTCCACGCTGATAAAACCTTTTCTGGATAGTTACAACATCGTTGATTTGTTTGCTGGGTGTGGTGGCCTTTCTGAAGGATTTATTCAGAACGGGTTTAATCTTCTTGCTGCAAATGAATTTGATGCAAGTGTATTTGAAACAAATATTCTCAACCATTCTAAATATGCGAGTGTAGACAAATTTATTCTTGGAAACATTACTAAGGACGAAACGAAACAAAAGATCTATGAAGCCTGCGGAGATAATAAAGTTGATGTAATTCTTGGAGGCCCTCCTTGCCAAGGATTTTCCTATGCGGGCTGGAGAGATCCTAATGATCAAAGGAATCAACTCTTTAGGGATTTTGTAGATATAGTTACAACACTCAAACCTAAATTCTTTGTAATGGAGAATGTACCTGGTATTCTTACAATGAGAAAGGGTGAAGCCATTAAGGAAATCATCCAGGCATTTGCAGATGCTGGATATCATGTCGGAACTCCATTGAAATTGACTGCTGCTGATTATGGTGTACCTCAAAAGCGTAAAAGGGTCATTCTGATAGGTTGTAGCGAAAATATTGAAATCTATCAACCGGAACCTCTTTTTACAGATAAACCAAACGGCTTGTTCCCTTTACCACAGTATATAACTGTACGAGAGGCTATAGGCTCTTTCCCAGCAATTCCTGATGGAGGAGGTGATGATGAAATGGAGTTCGAGATTGAAAATCCATCTGCTTATGACAGACTTATGGTAAAAGAAATATCATTTGAAGAGTTTTATCAAATAAAAATCAACGAAAAGTAGATATTGAAAAAGGATGGGATTTCCCATCCTTTTATTCAATTAGAAGATTCAGCTACCATTCTTGAATAATCTTCTGATTCATCAATAGTATAGATATTTTGCTCACTCTCTGATTTATATATTTTTACAGAGATATCCTTTATTAGATTTTTTAGCTGACAATCAGCTAAATCAAAGTTTTTATGATGAATTGATGTAAGTATTGGATCAAGCTCTTGAGAGTTGCTTGTAATCAAAAAGTTGTTTTTACGATTTTGCTTTGAAAGAAAATTTTCTAGGCTCTCAAATGCAATACGAATATATCGTTCCTGATTCTTCCTTTTATTCTTACTATCAAGCGGATTCGCAATTATAATAATCTTATCAAGATTGTTTAAGTCAAAATTCTCAAATCTATAATCAATCATAGAATATTCAGGATGAAGATAGCGCATTAAGAACTCTTTGCCTGTCTTTTGATGAATAAGAGCCAAAATGTTGAGTATATTCTGATGGCATTTCGCCATAATAGAACTTGCCTTTTTGGCTTCAATGTCATTTGAAATCTTTGTTTTAACAAGATCCCAAATATACTTAGAATGCCAACTAATAACGTGAGCGCCACTTGTTTCTAACTTAATTAGTTTGTCAACATCAGCTTTGGTAAAACGATTATTCTTTGAGCTATTACAACTTGAACACATTGGGGCAAAGTATCGGCTATGGCAAAATCCAAGTGATATAGGTCCAATATGATCTGCTGACATGTTTTCTGTTCTACCACATATGGGACATTTCATAGGGTCTTGCTTATGAAATTCCCCCATAAGCCGATTAGCAAGATTATAATCACCATCCGACCAATCTTCATAAGCACGTCTGTCTTGAGTATATGTTTTCATATTGTCATCATGACGTCCGGTATCTTTAGTTTTGCGACAACACAAAGCGTAAGAATGAAAGCCATTAAATCTATCTGGAGGATTACACATCACTCCTGGCGAAAACAAAGAACTTTCTTTGTCAATAAGTTCTACCTTTATATAGTCAATAAGAGAGTTTGCATTATCTGCAACAGGAATCTTCAGTATGTGCGCTAACTTATCTAAAAGATCTTTAGACGTACAAAAAGCATGAACAAATTCTGTAATTGTATAATCTGTTTGTTTTAAATTGAGCTCAAAAGCAGTGTTTATTTTTTTTAAAGTTGGAATTGTTGGATATTCATAGAATATACTTCTCTCTTCACCACAACATTGGCAAACATGCATTCCTGTAGGATGAATTAATCTAGCAGCCTTTGCATAGCATCCTTTTTGGATAGGTATACCAAGTTTTTTGCAAGTGATATCCCACCATGCTTGTCTTTTTTGCCCCTTAACAGACTTTCCTGTAACTACCCAATTCACTCTACCATATTTATCACGATCGTAGTATAATCCCATATAGTTTGGGTGTGCAACAATCATTTCGACATATTTGTCAAAGTTGGGATGATAATTGATTTCGCTCATAGCTATATGATTTATGAATATGCTATGAGAGCCAAAAGCCCTCTTTTCAAAAGAAAAAAGGGCGTGAAAGAATTTAGGTTGATACCAAGGCCTTGCACAGCCCACGTCAGACAACAATCATTCCGTCCACGCCCATATTTGGAGAGCGTAGACACCGTTGTCTTAACTAAACTGACGTTTCATGAAGTGCAAGTTATGGTATTTCAGTTGAGTCAAGGTGTCAAAAACTCTATTTCAATTTCTTTCTTATGCTATTCGATTATTTTTTTAAGTTAATACTCTGGTTGTTGATGACAGCATACACTGCCTTGCAAATATACAAAGAAAATACTAAAGAATACAATCTCTATATAGTTATAATTTACTTTAGCTGTAAAAAACATAATACAAAAGGTACAAGCTAAGGCTGAGAAAATTCTCACCTCTTTAGCTTATACCTTTCTTCTGCAATATACGTTTCCACTTTGGACAACACGTCGTCAAGATACAGTAAAGTCTTATTTTTCAGTTCTTCTAAATCTTTGATAGAATATTCTTTTCCTATATCTGAAAATGTATATTCTCCATGTGCTAAATTATTGCGTTTGTTTTTTATGGTAACCAACTCACGACCATCTTTTGATTGCTCCCATCCGATTTGTTGCGTTATCTTTCGTATTTCTTGTGTATCAATATTACCACTTATACTTACGCTATCTACCTGTAACGAAAGAAATTCCCAATTTAAAATGGTTTCTGCTATTCGTTGAACCAATTCAATAGACTGATTTTTTTCTCTTATTTTTCGTGCTTCTTGTTTTATCCAAAGTCTTTTAATACTTTCAGAAAGTTGTTCATAAGTAAGTTCATCGTTTTGAATAGAATTAGAAACTGCTTTTATTGAGTTTACTATAGTAGATTCGATTAAATTATATAGTAATATAAAACTATTGGCTTTAAGGATTTTAGAAAGTTCATCATCAATTTGCATTGAAGAAGATTGTCCTAGAATGTCAACGCATTGAATGCTGTAAGTTCCTGCATCAAGTAACTTTACAGCATTCATATATTTGATTATTTCATTTTTCCTTTTATCGTATTCACATCTGGTTATCTTCATAAGTCAAATCTGTTTTTACCCCAAGTAGACAGTTTCTTACAAACTCAATGCGAGATTTCAATCTGCCTGGGTTGTTGCTAGCGAATAATCTCTAAAAACAACAATATCCATCCGTCTACAGTTTGGTAAATGGATGGATATTGCTTTTTTATTCTTAACCTCTGCCCAAAATAAATGCAAAGAAGCCTTATATTTAATTTTAACAGAAGAAACTTTCTATTTTTTCTGCATTAATCCTTTAAATGCCGTAGGATAAGGAGTTTCAAACTCCATCAACTCTTTTGTTACCGGATGATAGAAACATAACTTGAAGGCATGTAACGCCAATCGTCCTAAAGGATCACACTCACTGCCATAGCGCCGGTCACCAACAACAGGGTGACCTAAATCCAACATATGCACACGAATCTGATTCTTACGTCCTGTTTCCAAATCCAACTCCACCAATGAATATCCATTGGCCCGCTTTATTGTTTTATAATGAGTGACCGCAAACTTACCTTTCCCATTATCTACAGGACTGGAATAGACATACAATTTCCGGTCGGTCAACCAAGACTCTACAGTACCGTAATCTTTCTCCATATCACCAGAAACGATAGACACATAACGGCGGTCCGTCACAATATCATGCCAATTATCACGTAAAGTATTCTGGGTTTTTTCATCTTTGGCATACATCATCAACCCCGAAGTTTCACGGTCCAGACGATGTACTACAAATACGCGGTTGAAACGATGTGAACGTTTTACATACTCATTCAAAATATGTTGTGCAGTACGCTCCTTCTGATGTTCTGTGCTGACAGAAAGCAGTCCCTCCTTCTTTTCCACCACCAAGATATAAGCATCCTCGTATACCAGTTTCAGCATCGGATGTTTAAACTCACGATTATTCTTCACCTTGGATATCTGCACTTTCATACCTGGTTTCAATGCGAAATTATATTGGGTAGTAATCACATTATCTACCAAAATCACGCGGTTGGCAAGCAACGCCTTTACCTTGCTACGACTGATTCCCGCCATTTTCCGCATCAGAAAATCCATCAGCTCAGCGGGCTCCGTCACATTATATATAGTATATCGGGCAACACTTCTCGCCTTTGGCCTGCCGGAATCACTATTCTTACCTCTTGACATAATTCTATTTACTGTTTAAACAATTTATAATTGAACTATCCGGATTATCCTCTTTTTTCCAGCAACACCACATTTTCCACATGATGCGTATGAGGGAACATATCTACGGGTTGCACGGCCATCACCTTGTATTTGGCATCTAACAAAGACAAATCACGTGCCTGGGTGGCAGGATTACAGCTAACATACACAATCCGCTGAGGTTCAGCAAAAAGAATTGTATTAATCACATCATCGTGCATTCCGGCACGCGGAGGATCAGTGATAATAACATCAGGACGACCATGTTGGTTGATAAACTCCTGAGTGAGGATATCCTTCATGTCACCGGCATAAAATAAGGTATTGTCAATGCCATTAATTGCCGAATTCACTTTAGCATCTTCTATTGCTTCAGGCACATATTCGATACCAATCACTTTCTTTGCCTGGCGTGAAACAAAGTTGGCTATGGTTCCAGTCCCTGTATAAAGATCATACACCAATTCTTTACCGGTCAATCCGGCAAAATTACGGGCCACCTTATAAAGATTATACGCCTGTCCGGAATTAGTCTGATAAAATGATTTTGCTCCTATCTTGAAGCGCAACCCCTCCATTTCCTCGAAAATATGATCGTTGCCTTTGAACACCATTACCTCCAAATCGTTAATGGTATCATTGCATTTGTTATTGACTACATATAATAAGGAAGTAATCTGCGGAAAACGTTCTGCCACGAAAGCCAGCAGTTGCTTCATCAGATCCATTTCGCTCTCTTCCACAATCTTGCATTGCAGCAACACCATAAGCTCACCCGTACTCGAAGTACGGATCATCAAGTTGCGAAGCATTCCTTCTTGAGAACGCAGATTAAAGAAAGAATAATTGTGTTCGTATGCATAGTCACGAATCGCATTGCGTATCTGGTTGCTGATATCATCCTGTAACCAGCACTTTTCTATAGCCAGTACCTTGTCAAATGCACCGGGAATGTGGAAACCTACGGCGTTCATCTGATCGTACTTCACATCTTCCTTTACCTCTTCCTCTGTCAGCCAACGTTTGTTAGAAAACGTAAATTCCAACTTATTACGGTAAAACTCCGTTTTTTCCGACCCCATGATAGGTGAAATTTCCGGCAATTCGATCTTGCCGATACGGGTCAGATTATCCGTCACCTGCTTTTGCTTATACTTTATTTGTTCTGTATATGGCAGACATTGCCACTTACAACCACCACATATACCATAATGCTGGCAGAAGGGTACTGCACGCACAGGAGAATACTCATGGAATTTCACAGCCACAGCTTCTGCATAATGATTTTTCTTACGCTTCACTTGTAAATCCACCACATCACCGGGCACTACATAAGGCACAAATACTACCAAGTCATTCACTTTCGCCAAAGCTTTTCCTTCGGCAGCTACATCTGTTATGGTTATCTTCTCTAATAATGGAAGTTCTTTCTTCTTTCTAGCCACTTTTCTGAATAAGTTAATTTGGGGACAAATTTAAGCATTTTCCCTGAATATTGCCTCATAAATCGTAAGATATTAAAATTGCAAAGTAGAAATTGCAATTTCCACTAATTTTTTTCAGTAAAAGGTTTGGAGATAACTAAAATATGTATAGTTTTGCGATTACATTTTTTGAGCGAGTTAACTTTAAATACATTTATTATGGATAAAAAAAGAGTTTACACCTTTGGTAATGGACAAGCTGAAGGAAAAGCAGACATGAGAAATCTGCTTGGTGGAAAAGGCGCTAACCTGGCTGAAATGAATCTAATCGGTGTTCCCGTACCTCCGGGATTTACAATCACCACAGAAGTTTGTAGCGAATATTATGAGTTAGGTAAAGATAAAGTAGTAGAACTGCTGAAAGCGGATGTTGAGAAAGCTATCGCCAACATCGAAAATCTGATGAATTCCAAGTTTGGAGATGTAGAGAACCCGTTACTGGTTTCTGTACGTTCGGGTGCCCGCGCTTCTATGCCGGGTATGATGGATACCATCCTTAATTTAGGTTTAAATGACGAAGTGGTGGAAGGCTTGAGCCGCAAGACCGGACGCCCCCGTTTCGCATGGGATTCTTACCGTCGTTTCGTACAAATGTATGGTGACGTGGTATTGGGTATGAAACCGGTGAACAAGGAAGACATCGATCCTTTCGAGGAAATTATCGAAAAAGTAAAGGAAGAAAAAGGTGTGAAGCTTGACAACGAATTGGAAGTGGAAGACCTTAAAGAACTGGTTAAACGCTTTAAAGTTGCTGTAAAAGAACAGACCGGACAAGATTTTCCGACCTGTGCATACGAACAACTTTGGGGTGCCATTTGTGCTGTATTCCGCAGCTGGATGAACGAACGCGCCATTCTTTACCGCAAAATGGAAGGTATTCCTGCCGAATGGGGTACTGCTGTAAGCGTACAAGCCATGGTATTCGGTAACATGGGTGATACTTCGGCTACTGGTGTTTGCTTCTCTCGTGACGCAGGTAACGGTGAGGATTTGTTTAATGGCGAATATTTGATCAACGCACAAGGTGAAGATGTTGTGGCCGGTATCCGTACTCCGCAACAAATCACAAAAATCGGTTCTCAGCGTTGGGCAGAACGTGCAGGTATTTCTGAAGAAGAACGCGTAGCCAAATATCCCTCTATGGAAGAAGCTATGCCGGAAATCTACAAAGAACTGGATGCCCTGCAGACCAAACTGGAAAACCACTATCGCGACATGCAGGATATGGAATTTACCGTACAGGAAGGTAAATTATGGTTCTTGCAGACCCGTAACGGTAAACGTACCGGAGCTGCCATGGTAAAAATCGCCATGGACTTGTTGCGCCAGGGCATGATTGATGAAAAAACCGCATTGGAGCGTTGCGAACCTAATAAATTAGACGAACTGCTTCACCCTGTGTTCGACAAGAAAGCGTTGAAAGAAGCGAAAGTTTTGACTCGTGGTTTGCCCGCTTCTCCGGGTGCCGCTACCGGTCAGATTGTATTCTTCGCCGATGATGCTGCTAAATGGGCTGCCGATGGTAAAAAGGTGGTCATGGTACGTATCGAAACTTCGCCGGAAGACCTGGCAGGTATGGCCGTTGCCGAAGGTATCCTGACTGCACGTGGCGGCATGACATCTCACGCTGCGGTTGTGGCCCGTGGTATGGGTAAGTGCTGCGTATCGGGTGCTGGTGCTATCAATGTAGATTATAAGACACGTACCGTAGAAATTGAAGGTATTACTTTAAAAGAAGGTGACTTCATCTCTCTGAACGGTACTACCGGTGAAGTATATAAAGGTAAAGTGGAAACCAAAGCAGCCGAAGTTTCAGGCGATTTCGCTGCATTGATGGATCTTTGCAACAAATACACCAAGCTGAATGTCCGCACTAACGTTGATACTCCGCATGATGCGGAAGTGGCCCGCGCTTTTGGTGCTTCAGGTATCGGTCTTTGCCGTACGGAACACATGTTCTTTGATGCTGAAAAGATTGTCGCTATGCGTGAGATGATCCTGTCACCGGATGTAGAAGGACGTAGAAAAGCATTGGCTAAATTGCTCCCCTTCCAAAAAGCCGACTTCAAAGGTATCTTCAAGGCTATGGACGGATGTCCGGTAAATGTTCGTCTGCTCGATCCTCCTTTGCATGAGTTCGTTCCCCATGATGCAAAAGGTCAGGAAGAAATGGCTAAGGCAATGGGCGTAACCGTACAGGAAATCAAAAAACGTGTGGAAAGCCTGTGTGAACACAATCCGATGTTAGGTCACCGCGGCTGTCGTTTGGGTAACACCTATCCCGAAATCACAGAGATGCAGACTCAAGCGATTCTAGGTGCTGCAATTGAACTGAAGAAAGAAGGATATGATCCGCATCCCGAAATTATGGTTCCCTTGACCGGTATCCTGTATGAATTCGAAGCTCAGGAAAAGGTGATCCGTGATGCAGCAGCAGCATTATTTGAAAAAGAAGGTATGGAAATTCCGTTCAAAGTAGGTACCATGATTGAAATTCCGCGTGCTGCGCTGACAGCCAACCGCATTGCCAGCCGTGCAGAATACTTCTCATTCGGTACCAATGACTTGACCCAGATGACCTTCGGTTATTCCCGTGACGATATTGCTTCTTTCTTGCCGGTATATCTGGAAAAGAAGATTCTAAAAGTAGACCCGTTCCAAGTACTCGACCAAAATGGTGTGGGCCAGCTGATTGAAATGGCTGTAGATAAAGGCCGTTCAGTTCGTCCTGATTTGAAATGCGGTATCTGCGGTGAGCATGGTGGTGAGCCTTCATCAGTGAAATTCTGTCACAAAGTTGGTTTGAACTATGTGTCTTGTTCTCCGTTCCGCGTGCCTATCGCCAGACTGGCGGCGGCTCAGGCTGCTGTTGAGGAATAATTCATTCAACTTTAAATCATTCGATAAACTTCCGCTTACACTGGGCTTACACTCAAAAGCGAAGTGAATGATTTTCAGCACTATATTAGTGTGGCTCAAGCGGCCGTTGAGGAATAACTCTGAATTAGCTTAATTTTTATATCAGGCTGTAACTCATTGAAATATGTGAGTTACAGCCTGAGTTGTTCTTATACGGTTCGTACACTTGACAACGGAAACCGCGCCAAATGTGCGTACTGGCTTACTCACTGCTTACACTAAAATTGATGTTGCTTACACCTGCTTACACCATCAAAAAAGCCTATGGCAGCGTAAAATTAAAGGCTTATGACAACTACATTAAAAGCAATCGTGAGGAAGCCGAGAACAGACGGCCTTTATGCAGTGTACATTCGCATCGTACACAACAGAAAACCGGGTTACATCAAGACTAACAAGATTGTTGATGCGGATCATATCTTTAAAGATAATGAACCAACCGACCCTGTCGCTAATGAGTATTGCTCAATGCTCGTTCGACAATACACAGACCGACTGAACAGAGCCAACACTACCCTTTGGTCTGTCAGTGAAATTATAGAGTATCTTCTTAAAACGGATGAAGAAGTTTGCTTCAGTGATTTGGCAGTTTCATTATTAAATTGCCTTTCTTAATGCAAGAATGGTCATGTAGTCCGATTTCCCAATGTTGTATTGATGAATAAAAAGGCTGAAATTCAAGATAAATTTGATTCAGCCTCTTTATTATTGTATCGGCGAAGTGATATTGAATAAAAGAGTTTTTTCAATAGATGTGATCATATAAAATCTCTAACGCACGTATGTCTACATGAAGCTACGCATATGTATGTACGGGTTTGTGCGTATGTATGTGAGTGTGAATTATATAAATCCCCCAAATATAAGGACGTTTTTAAAAAAGATCAAGAGCTTTTCAAATAACAACAGGAACTTTTTGGAAAAGATAACGAGCTTTTTTAAAAACGTTTTGATCTTTTTTATCGATATCGGAACTCTGTAAACTGCTATTTCGTGGAAGTACATCTCTTTCATATGCATTTTTGAAATGAAAAAGTGGGTCAGCGGATTTTCCGGGTTGGCAAGCTTTCTTTTAAGCGTATAGCCTAGCCAGTCTGAACATGAAGAACTTCAGATCAGCCACCCCTCTTAACTGGCTTCGAAAAGCTTTGATTTTAGCATTGAACGAC
>ENA-OPSF01000377-OPSF01000377.1-human-gut-metagenome-genome-assembly--contig:-NODE-377-length-41238-cov-3.536896_pt1 | contig 41238 bp, 38 predicted proteins | sample MGYA00241452_ERZ501896 | MGnify/ENA primary metagenome ERZ501896 (study PRJEB25962, sample SAMEA2042111) | human gut metagenome | biome: human gut; feature: human-associated habitat; material: faeces... | reverse complement strand
TTCGTTGTATCAGAAATATAACATTCTGATCGACGAAAATGAGTATAGTATCAAATATGACATTCCTCATGCTCATGCCTCATTTTTCATCATGTAAGCATACGCTTTTTCACTGTGGCTTATTTTTTCTCGTTGCAGGTTGGAATCTACCATCGCGATAATAGCTTCTTCATCTGTCATGACTCGAATGATCACAGGAAGTTTGGTGTATCCAAGTTTTTGTGAGGCATATTTTCTCCGATGACCGGAAATGATTTCATAGACACCTTCCGGTCTTGGTCTTACGATCAATGGATTTAATACGCCATACTCACTGATGCTGTCTTTGAGCTGTCTCATTTCTTCATCATCTTTCACCTGAAATGGATGTTCCTTAAAGTCTCTAAGCCTTTCAATCTCAATTTCAATAATCTTTTCTTTTTCTTCCATCACTGCCTCCTTTCTGCGAAATAGAAAAAGCCCGTTCAGACCAGATCTTAGTAAATCTGATCCAAACGAGCTTCTCGTTTGACAAAAATATGTAATCTCTATTGTTCTGCTAATAGCTGTTCTCCGGAAAAATATCCCGCCAGATGGTTTTATACTTTTACCTGCTTTTACTATGTTGTTCCAGAACTATCAGTAATCACTGCCCGGATGTTAGCAGATTGTCCCGATCCGTCTGTTAGCAATAGGGGTAAATCTGTTAGCAGTCTGCTAACAAAAACTATGATGTGTTAGCAGAAATATCATTCATTTGTATGCTGTAATTCGTTCAGAAAATGAAAAGAGCGGGAACTGTTTTAGCAATTTTGCTAACAATTCCCGCTCTTAGAAACCCGTCCCTGAGAGGAGTCGAACCTCCGCTGACGTGCCTTAGGAGAGCGAATAGGTAGTGTCAATTCCTATACCCCACATATATGCCTTAGATAAGACCTGTTTATTAGCAGAATATTTGCATCAGCTAATACTTGGGGAATACCTTCGTGTCACCACCATTATGAAAAATATGGCTACCATCGTTCAAGCATTCGAGAATGATAAACAATATGAAATTGAATTGATTTCTACATATATAATACCGTACTTTAGACTGGTTGTCTACGGTGTTTTGACTACTAAATTATAACTATAGTCTTTTTTATTTTTTCCATGTCAGACTAATTTTTTCTATTTTCTCAAGGATCGTCTCCTTAATCACATCCTGTAGATATGCCGGATTTAATCTCTTTTTCATATATGCAAGATATGTATCTTTCGTTTCATCAATCAAAACTGCTGTAAAGAATCTTTCCCAACTGAAAAAAGCTTCACTTTCTACATAATCATATGGAGCATCCAATATTTCAAGTACATGATTATTTTTCAGAATTCCGGCAGATAAAATCAGCCACTCAAAAGACTCTGGTAAATACAATGCCACATTTTCGTATCCTTCTATTAACCTCAATACCCGGTCAATTTCTGATCCAAAAGCAGCACCATCCGCAATGACAAGTATTTTTTCATTCTTATGGTCTCTCAAATAATGGAATACATTGGATTTCCCATTCATAGTTTCACATCGTAAATGATTTTCCCGACACACACAATCAAAAAACTGGTATCCCGAATTACTATCTTCAGTAATTACCAATTCCGGCTTTATGTCTTTCTCACGGGTAAGAGTACCATATATCCGATAAAATTCATGGTAACTCTGCTTCAATGTTCCATACTTTCCAGATGTCCGGATTCCATAAATCTCTTCCACACTGTATGGTAAAGTCGGCAATGATTCTCTCGTAACAATCACATAATAATTGTCTGTTTTCTGAATTTCTCTGGCAAACTCCTCAGTCTTGATAAAATCATTTCCCTCATCAATAAATACGATACTGTCCGTAATCTCCGCCAGTTGTCCTTTCCACAAAGCACCTTCCAGCACATAACATTTCTTATCGCATGTCAAATCTACCGGACTTCCTGTTGGATTGTTCACATATTCCTGAATCATATCTACAAGAGTAGTTTTTCCCGTAGCGCTGTCCCCGCGAATGATCGTCAAATTTCTCCGAATTTCAAAATCATATTTTAAACGTTTTGTTGATACAATAACTCTATGTTTCCCTCTCATCGTACCACTCCTCCATTAGACAAATTCTCCCGCAATCGGTACCAGTTCTTTCATAGAGTGAACAATTTCGTTGGTATTCAAAATACGGATCGTAAAAGGTTCCTTACCAAAATCCATCAAATGCCGCAGATTTACCGTCCTGTCTTCCGATTCTGCAATTTTAAGCAGCCATTTCGCACAGTTATCTCCACAAGTTGATGCATTGAAAATTTTATCTTTATTAAATTTAAAAAGGATTAAAGTTTTTACTCCGCCAGATAACCCAGTTGGCGGAATCTTTCCCAAAACCGGACTGTCTATCACTCCACTATCCAAAACTGTTGACTTATCTACATCCTGAATCATTTCTTTCACAAAAGGATCTACAATCCAACTGTCTTCATAATCATATTTAAAATAAGCCGATGTATTATATACAGCTTCCTTCATATCACCATAATAAATATTCAGCATAAAAATCCCTTCCTTTTTACGTATATTGTAATTTTCATTAAGACTTTTCGGACATTTCCCTTATCTAAACATACTCTCCTGCAATATCAACATATTCTAGCATATTATGGACAATATCACCTGTATTGAGAATTTCTATTTCAAAATCCTCATTTCCAAAATCCATAATATGTCTCAAATTTATTGTTAAATCTTTTGTCTTTGCTATAGACAAAATCCATTTTGCACAATCATCTCCACATACAGACGCATTAAACACGTTTCCAGATTGGTCAAATGCCATCAGCATCAATGTCTTTACAGAACCTGACAGTTCTTTTATGGAAATCGGTCCTAATACCGGACTTTGTATCAGATGAGAACTTATCACATCTGACTTATCTACAGCTTTAATCATTCTGATTGATAATTCGTTTGTAATCCATTCATCCTGATATCGATTATCGAAATAAGTCGGAGGATGATAAATCGCATTCTCCATATTCCCTAAATATATTTTTAACATAATAATCTCCTCCGTTAGACAAATTCTCCGGCAATCGATACCAGTTCTTTTATAAGGTTTATCATCCATTCCTTTATTCTTTCGTCCATATTACACCCTATTCTGGATGAAACTTTCAATAGTTGGATAAAAACTGTTGTTTCAAATATATAAACCTAAATTAACTCGTTGTGCTAGATTAGTAATTTATCACTTAAAAATCAAATGTATATTCGTAAATCTTTCCAATGAATGTTTTTCCTTTTCAATAAATCGCCAAGTTTGTTTAAAAGTACCCGGAGCAATTAAATCTTCCTGGGAAATAAATTCAATAAAGTCTTCTACTTTACCTTCATACTCTTCTGCAAAATCATCAGCCATATCTGCCTTTTCATCATCTGTAAAATCTTTCAATTCATTAAAAAGAACATGCTCCAAATTGCAAGAATTAAAATAGATTCTATAACTGACACCATTGATTTTCCCGGAAGAATATAATTTTGATAATATTTCTGCTTTTTGAGTATGCTTTCGGATTAAATAATCCGGATATTTGGTCTCTATGCGATCCAAATAATACTGGACTCCCTCAACATCTTTTTCCACGATTACATCATTGCAAAAAGCTCCATCCATATCAACAATGTGTATAATTTTTAAAAAGTCCTCTACCTTGTACCTGTATTTTTGTTTTACTGATTCAATTAAATTGTTAATCTTGGATAGTATATTATCTGTTGATGTGTAATCCTTTGTCGTGATATCTCCATGAACTACTACAAACTGAATTTCCGCACTTGAAAAATATTCTTTTAAAATGGAACCCAATGCAGCTTCATCACTCGGTCCTTCTACAATGACTGCAATTACTTTTTTCTCATTCACTGCGAACACCCCGCCCTGCTTTTCTAAATGCTCTGGCAATTTTCAAACTATCGGTTTCTTCATAAATTTCTTCTGATTGTCCACCCAATGTAATGCTTCTAATATACATATTACGAAGATTGTTACTTTCTCTTACATTCTTCATATGGATATAACGATTATTTGGATTCGTAGTAGAGAACATAATGCTTTCCTTATCAATCATTTCAAGTGCACGAAGATTATGTGATGTAAAAATCAGTTGTCCTTTTGCGCTCTTTTTGAAAATATCAAGCAATTCTCCCAACATGTATTCAAAAATTCCGGAATCAAGTTCGTCAATCACAAGACAAATCGAAGGATTTCCAAATGCCTGTATGAGTGCATTCAGAATGGAAATGATTTTAATAATTCCCTCTGATTCCATTCTGATTGGAATCTCTTTCATACCCTCTCTCTTTGACATTAATTCCAGTTTCCATCCTTCTTCTCCATCATCCAATGATTGTTTCCCGTAATTTTTAATCGTTACCTGCAATCCTGGAATAATTGTGTATAACACAATATTAATCTGTTCAACAATTGTCTCTAACAGATTTTTCCTTTCCTCGTCCACCAAGATCGGTTCTATCAAAGATACCGTAAAATCCCCTTTTGCTCCAATATTATCATTTTCAATCCGAAAAGCCATCGGTAAAACAAAATTAGCAGAAATCACTCCTGAATGTGTATTGCGAATCACAAATAAATCTTTCAATGCAAATTCAAACAGAGAAGAAATAATAACAGAGAATTGTTGAAATCCATTTTTATATTCTCTGCAGAATATTTCCCGACTGCTTTCACCAAAAATATAAGAGCAATTACTTTTTTCTGCCATTTTACGTGCTACAATCAAATCTGTTTTTATTTCTTTATTTTCTTCCAGTATTTCATCCAGTCTTTTCTGTGGTTTAAAAATGGCATTCGCTTGATCTCTTTGGTAATCCATAAATACAGTCTTATTGGTTCTGATTCCATTTTCATTTTTTGCAGCACTTAGTGTTTCTCGACTGATAACAACTTCTTTTTCTTCTCTGCTAAGACTTAATCTGTATCCTATTTCAAACACAATATCATCCATAAAAATATTGAAATCTGCAAAAATTTCAGCAGTATCGGAATCCATGTCCATGTAATCTTCTAATGACTGATCCAGATCGACCCCTATCATTACTTTTTGTAAAAAATACAAGGCATCAACAATTGCTGTTTTTCCCGAACCATTTTGGCCATAAATCCCAAGTATTTCCGCTTTATCCGCTGATAGAATTTTATTTACAGTATTCGGCATATATATAGTGCCCTTTTTTACATTTTTAATATTTGTCAATTGTAATGATGACAAACGAACAATCGGTCTTTTCATCTTTATTCTTCTCCTTACAACCATCATTCCACACTATATGCTATGACTATAACGATACCACAAAGCATTGATTTCTTCAATATTTTTCTCTGTTTCCGAATTTTTTATTCGTTTCTTTAAATTCTTTTTTTATATTTGTGACTCACCTAAAATTCTGCACATCGAATTTTTTCACTAAAATTTCACTATTTTTTCACTATTTTTCATTACTTCATTGTTTTCGCTAATGAAGTCAACAGTGCAGCCATCTCTGGATTAGCCAGTACTTTCATCAGAAGTTCTGGATCTACACCTTCTGGAATAGCAGTTGTTGGTACTGTCTGTATTTCTCTGAGCTGTGGATTCAAATTCTTCTTTTCGTAAAATGCTTGTTCAAATAATTCCGCATTCTTTCTTCGATCCTCATCAATAATATGCGAATACACATCTGTAACCATATTGATCTGTGAGTGACCTGAATCTCCCTGAACCGCTTTGATGTCTCCACCATTTAATTTCAATTCGTATGTAACACTTGTATGTCGCAAACTGTGAAATACAATCGGAGGAAGATTATGCTTTTCAATCTACTACCATGAGAGTAATGCTCTTTGGCAGGAAGACCTTACGAATACTGCTTTTTGTCTTTGGTGTTTTTAAGATACGAACTATTTTGCATTTCTTACTTTCTTCTGGAAATGTCAATAAGACATCCTCTTCTTTGGTTTCTTCTGTGTCCTATCGTGCAAAACAGTTTGCTCCTTTTGCTGCTTTAAAGGAATTTGAAGCCTGCGTATGTAAAAAGGAAGAACTCTACGTTCCTTACTTAGAACTCTCAGACGAAGCAAAAGAAGAAATTGACTTTAAATTGCGCATGCTCAATTACATGACAGGATCCGTCTGACTTATTTCCAGAAGAATCCAGAAAGCTTCCTGCCTGTTGAAGAGTACAAAAATAACCGGTACAGTAGTATACATTGACCCACTGCACCGGTATATTCGCATTGATGATACCGAGATTATACTGATATCCATTACAGAAATTGAAGCTTTATGATGAGACTTTCTGTAATAAGAAACTCACACCAAAACTGGAATTCTTATGCGTTTTGATTAATTTAAAAGGTAAGAATTATACGTCACTTTAATTTTTATTTAGCCCAACACTGTACTGCAGCAACTAAAAATTCTGCACAGCCATTCACATTTCGATTATAATATTGCAAAAATCGATCATCTGCCAAATACATCTGCACTAATCCATTATGCGCCTGCGCTGTATATTCCTTCCAGGTAAAACCCAACCACTCCTTATGAAGCATCACGATTCTTTTACCTGTTTCGCTATCAGGTTTTGCTCCTTCTTTTACCGCTTCTTCTAACTGGCGAAGTACTTCCTTTTCAAGATTTTGAAAACGTTCATAATCCTGCTCCGTCATATTCAAAATTTTTTTGTGAGATGCATCCACAGATTCATCTCCATATTTTTCTCGTGCTTCTTTTCCATATTTCTGTTCATGTTTTTCTACCAAACTTTCCTTAAATGCTTCAAATTTCATCTGATCGCTCATATGATATGCTCCTTTCCAATCATCCAATGTAAGTTCTACTGTTCTGATCAGAGCAAGAATCCGTTCTTTCTTCTTTAAAAGAACTGACAGATGTTCTTTCAAAGCTTCTTCCACATCAAAATCGGGCTGATGAATGATTTGCTGTATCACATCTAATTTCACATCATGTTCTCTATAAAACATAATCTGCTGAAGTAGATCAACTTCTTGTTTTCCATAAAAACGCATGCCATTCTCATTTACCTTGCAAGGCTTTAACAAATCAATTTCATCGTAATACCGTAATGTTCTTGTACTGATTCCTGCCAAATCAGCCAGTTCTCTGATGCTGTATTCCATCTTCCCACTCCTTTCATTACACTCAGCATAACAGTTAACGCAACGTCAATGTCAAGGGCTTTTTTCATCATATATTTATTATACATAATTTAATAAGTTTTTTTCAAAACAACAGGGGAAATCAGCTAATATCGATTTCCCCTTCCTGTTTCTATTCACAGTTCCATTACTTAATATTTCTTTCCTTTAAAAATCTTCTCTGTGCTCAGATTGACTGTTCTTCCATTTGCTCAATAATTGCTCAATAATTCCTCAATCACCTGTTCCATCTGTGCACTGGTCTTCCGATGGTACTGCCATTTAAAATATCAATCATCTGACTTTGACTGATTTCACCATCCATCACTGCCTGACGCAAGAGTGAAATCTGCTTCTGATTTACATTTTCAGATTCATGGATATACTCACAACTCCAACCTTGGATTATCTTGTCTAAATAAGAGATTTCAACAGCGGCAGTGAATTGAAGTCGTTTGGAATCCACCATATAACACGACTGCTTCATCATCCTTCAACACGCAATGATTACTGGGACTTTACAATATGCTAATTGTTTCGCTGCATATTTTCTTTGATATCCAGATATGACCTCATAATAGCCATCCAGTGCTGGATAAACAAAAATCGGTGTTAAGATCCAACCAGATAAAGAAAAAACAGCCTATCTGGTCTAAATCTTCATTTCAAGATTTACGCCAGATAAACTGTTCTATCTGTGATGGCAATGCCACCAATAAAATATTGATTTTTGCTAACAGATGTTGGCAGATTCATTTTTCATCCATCTTTCTTTCGATTTCCATCATTTACTGTACTTTACACCAATTAACAGACCTAATTTTTGCGTATCAGAGTGCCAAACCCTTTTGGTGGCAGTTTCCAATGATTTTCATGTCCTTCTGCTAACAAAAGTACAAAAATACCTTGAAAATAACCTTTGTAGCCAAACGTTTCCTGCGGGAATCGAACCCACAACTAGTGCTTAGGAGGCACTTGTTATATCCATTTAACTAAGGAAACAAATCATATATTCATTTAATCCGAACCTAATCATACTATAAAAAGGCTTATCCGTCAAGCCGGATAAGCCTCTAAATCAGCTATCAATATTGAAAATCCACATATCCCTGCAGCCACACAACACCTTTAAAGCGCCTGCCCACCTGAGGTTCTCCTATTAAGTCCTGTTCATTAATGCAGATATCAAATTCCATATCATTACATCCGATACGCATCTTATAAACAGCTTCCTTGGTCATGGTATTGAAAGTCTTTTCCCTCTCCAAAATCTCACCCATAACACTGTACAAATCACATTCCATTCCATAAGGCATAAAATATGTATCCACAATACTGTAAATATCTTCATCCATCACTCGTTTGGAAATCATTGCATACATATCCATGTCCTCTATTGTCAGGCTCTCCATGGCTTCTTCATCGCCATTCTTTGCAGCAGCAATCAAACGCCCTCTGTTCATTGTACGATTGCGGCGATTTTCCTCCTGCCCTTCCTGCTTCAAAGTGGGGAACAGAATTTTTCCGTTCTTTGCCAGTCCAGATAAAATTACATCTCTGACATCTGTAACATAGTTTCCCCTGTTTCTCTGCGTCAGATATTCTCCCGCATTTTGCAGATAAAAGATAATAGTAACTCCGATACGCATATCGTCACATGCCCCGGCAAAAGACACATGACCTGCGTGTTTCTCAATAATTACCTCTTCCTGCAAGGTAATTCCTGTGCCGAAGAAATACGGAAAATAATACTCCATCTGGAATTCATTATTTTCGTCGTATTCTCCGCACACAACAATCCCAAAATCATCTCCGTATTTCTTTACCAGCTCCGTAAAGAAATGTCCGGCTCTGCCCGCTGCTACAATTTTTTCATCATATTCATTTATAACATTATTCAGAATACTATCCAGCTCCTTTTTGCCGAATATATCTGAAAAACCAACTGCTTTTAAATAACTGTGCAAGGAGTACCTCCTTCTTATTTATTTGGTGTAATTGCGCTCATACCACCCATATATGATCTTAATGCTTCCGGAATACTTACAGAACCATCTGCCTGTAAATTATTTTCCAGAAATGCGATTAACATTCTCGGCGGTGCAACAACTGTATTGTTCAATGTATGAGCCAGATATTTTTCACCTTTGCCATTTACACGAATTTTTAATCTTCTTGCCTGCGCATCTCCTAAATTAGAGCAACTTCCTACTTCAAAATATTTTTTCTGTCTTGGAGACCATGCTTCCACGTCTACGGATTTCACTTTCAAATCAGCCAAATCCCCGGAACAGCACTCTAAAGTTCTTACCGGAATATCTAAAGAACGGAATAAATCTACGGTATTCTGCCATAATTTGTCAAACCACATTGGACTTTCTTCCGGTTTACAAACAACAATCATTTCCTGTTTTTCAAACTGGTGAATTCTGTAAACACCTCTTTCTTCCAGTCCATGAGCGCCCTTTTCCTTACGGAAGCATGGAGAATAACTTGTCAATGTTTTTGGCAATTCTTCTTCAGGAATGATAGTATCAATAAATTTACCAATCATAGAATGCTCACTTGTTCCGATAAGATATAAGTCTTCTCCTTCAATCTTATACATCATAGCATCCATTTCTGCAAAACTCATAACTCCGGTAACAACATCGCTTCTAATCATGAAAGGAGGAATACAATAAGTAAATCCACGGTTAATCATAAAATCTCTTGCATAAGAAATAACTGCGGAATGAAGTCTTGCGATATCTCCCATCAGGTAGTAAAAACCGTTTCCGGCTACCTTTCTTGCACTGTCTAAGTCAATACCGTTAAAGCTTTCCATAATATCTGCATGATACGGAATTTCATAATCAGGCACTACCGGTTCGCCGTATTTCTGTACTTCTACGTTTTCACTGTCATCTTTTCCGATAGGAACAGACGGATCAATGATGTTTGGGATTGTCATCATAATTGTCTTAATTTTTTCTTCTACTTCTTTTTCTTCTGCTGACAATCTCTCCACAGTTTCTGCATTCGCTGTAACCTGTTTCTTTGCTTCTTCCGCTTCTTCTCTCTTGCCTTCTTTCATTAAGCCGCCAATCATTTTAGAAATTTTATTTCTTTCTGCTCTTAAAGCTTCTACTTCCTGTTTGATTTCACGGTTTCTCTTATCCAGCTCAATTACTTCATCTACCATAGGAAGCTTATTGTCCTGAAATTTATTTCTGATATTCTGTTTTACTACCTCTGGGTTTTCTCTTAAAAATCTAATGTCTAACATATCTTCTCTCCTTTTAGTTTACATAACTATATATCAAATTCATTTTCTTCCGCTCCGAAATTAATTGCGGTTTTCAGAGCTTCCATTTCTTCTTCGCTAAGTCTTATATAGGACTCTCCATTTACGATTTCTTTAATATAAAGGAAACAATTTTCTCTGCTGTGAATGGCATTTAATAAAAATCCTGTATTATTTGTGTCCAGCATTGCCAAAACAAAGCTTAATTTGCCGCCCATATCCTGAAAAGCATCATATTTTACTATTCCATACTTATTTAAGGACATGTTTTGCATTTTTTCCAGTTTTTCAACGTTTTCAGCATTTAACTGCAATTCCACAGCCAGTTTTTCGATTAAATCAAACTTTCTCTTAAAAAGCTTCTCTAACGACTGTCCATCTTTTCCTTTCATGAAAATCGCATATTTTTTACTAAGCCGATTAAGTCCTAAAGATAAATTAAATACGCATATTAATAGTATAACCACAACTACCAAAAGCATTAGTAATATAATTCCGGAATAAGACTGAATACTACTTACAAATTTCTCCATAGTGTTCTGCACAGCTCCTTATCTGACACTTTCTAAAAGTTCCACAATTCGTTCCAATTCGTCCTGAGAATAATATTCAATCTCAATTTTCCCCTTATTATTATTTTTACGGCGGATTGCAACTTTTGAGCCAATAATTCCTTTAATTTTTTCCTCTAGCTGCTCATAAACCAAATCCTGAGCGGTGTCTCTTACCTTTTCTTCCTTCTTTGGTATTGGATTTAAAAATTCTTTTACCAGCTTTTCTGTTTCTCTTACATTCAGTTTTTCATCAAAAACTTTTACTGCCGCTGCATATTGACTTTCTTTATCTTCAATCGCCAAAAGGGCTCTTGCATGACCGGTAGAAATCATTTCCTCAATAAGCATTTGCTGTACTCTTTCGTCCAGCTTCAAAAGTCTCATAGAGTTCGTCACAGCAGTTCTGCTCTTAGAAACTCTTTCTGCAATTACATCCTGCTTTAAATGAAACTCATCAATTAATCTTCTATAAGCTGCCGCTTCTTCTATGGGATTTAAATTTTCCCTCTGAATATTTTCAATTAAAGAAATCTCTACGGTTTCCTGTTCTGTAAGCTCTTTCACAATCACAGGAACTTCCTTAATCCCGGCTAACTTCGATGCTCTCCATCGTCTCTCACCGGCAATAATCTCGTAATAGTCGCCCTTTTGTTTTACCAGCAATGGCTGTAAAACACCAAACTGTTTAATAGACTCTGCCAGTTCCAGTAAAGCATCTTCATCAAATTGTTTTCTGGGCTGTTTTCTGTTCGGCTCTACTTGTGTCAGTTTCACTTTAAGCACAGAATTCTCTTTTTTTTCCTTGGGAGCAACTGTTTTCTTTGTTGCGGTTGCTGTTGTTCTCGGCTTCGATGCCGTCTCACTAATCATTGCATCAAGCCCTCTCCCTAATCCGCCTTTTCTTACCGTCATTCTTCTTCCTCCCTAGATAATACTTCCTCTGCTAAAAGACGATAGCTTTCTGCACCCACAGATTTTGTATCATATAGATTGATTGGAATGCCATAACTAGGCGCTTCTGCCAAACGCACATTTCTAGGAATAATCGTTTTGTAAATTGACTGATGTAAATTTTCTTTTACATTTTCCACCACTTGTAAGGAAAGATTTGTTCGTGCATCATACATAGTAAATACAACGCCTTCTATAATCAATTCCGGATTTAATCTTTCCTGTACCAGCTCAATTGTATGAATTAACTGTGTTAATCCTTCCAATGCATAATACTCACACTGAATTGGAACTAATACAGAATTTGCAGTTGTCATTGCATTAATCGTAAGTATATTTAAAGAAGGTGGACAATCCATAATAATAAAATCATATTCATCTTTTACAGTATCAATATGATTTTTCAATAAATACTCTCTTCCTTCTACACTTACCAACTCAATTTCGGCTCCTGCCAAATTCATGTTTGATGGAATTAAAGATAAATTTTCAATCACATTCTCAATAATACAATCCTTTAGTTCGCACTCTCCTACAAGAAGCTCGTATAAAGTAGCTTCTGCATTATCTTTATCCACACCCACACCACTTGTTGTGTTTCCCTGCGGATCAATATCAATCAATAATACTTTTTGATTTAATTCTGCAAGACATGCAGAAAGATTGATAGCAGTAGTAGATTTTCCTACTCCGCCCTTTTGATTTGCGATTGCAATAATTCTTCCCACTTGAATTTCCCCTTATTGTGTTGAAATGTCTTATATCTAATAGTTCAAGACTCATTATAACACCTTTCTATTTTTAATGCTATATAAATGTTTCACGTGAAACATTTTTTTATGTTTTTTTTAGATACACGAATGTTTCACGTGAAACATTTTCCGGTCCAAGACTTTTTCTTGTATAATCTTCCCCAATGTTTTATAATGTATATAATATTAAAAACAAAACTTCTATATTTACACACTTTTTCAGGAGGCTGATTTTATGAAAAAAAACAAGCATAAAATTCTCACAGCAGGTATTCTCTTTACCGCTGCTGCCGGAGTTATTCACATAGTAAACCACACTATATTTACCACAGCTACATTAAAAGATTTATTAAAATCTTCTGCTAATAATTACTACGACTGGAGATTTGGAAAGATATATTATAAAAAGAAAGGTCATGGCTCACCTCTTTTACTGGTCCATGATTTAACCGTTTACAGTTCTGCTTATGAATGGAACAAAGTCATTGATAAGTTGGCAGAAAATCATACGGTATATGCTTTAGACCTTTTAGGATGTGGACGTTCTGAAAAGCCTAAAATCACATATACAAACTATTTATATGTACAGCTTATATCAGACTTTATCAAGAATGTCATTCATGAAAAAACAGATGTTGTTGCCAGCGGATTTTCAAGTTCTTTTACTTTACTTGCATGCCACAATGAGAATGAGCTTTTTGGAAAACTAGTATTAGTTAATCCACCTTCCTTATCTGCTCTTTCTAAAGCACCAAGCAAAAGAAATAAATTGTATAAGTTTATATTAGAACTTCCTATTTTCGGAACTTTAATATATAATATGAAAACCTGCCAGAGTAACATTCAATTATTGCTTACAGAACAATACTTATTCAATCCTTTTTTAGCTTCTGCCGAAATGATAGACACGCATTATGAAGCATCTCATAAAGGATTTGGAAATGCTCGCTTTTTATTATCCAGTATCGTAGGAAACTATACAAACAACAGCGTTACACACGCCTTAAAGGATATTGATAACAGTATCGTTGTCATCAACGGAGATGCAGAACCACAAAAAAATGAGACAAAAGAAAGCTACTTAACATGCAATCCTGCGATTGAATATTTCAATATTTCCAAAACAAAACACCTTCCGCAATTAGAAAATCCGGAAAACCTTTTGGAAATCCTTCATATTTGTATCTAAATCTTTTATATAGCAAAACTAAGAAGAGGCTGTCGCTTTAAACATTATCCAAAATATTTAATGCGACAGTCTCTTCTTTTGTTTCACATAACCTCAATGTTTCACGTGAAACATTTTATTTTTTCCAATTTTCTATCATTCTGTCAAATGCTTCTATCATCTCTCTCACTTTCATCTTATTAACAAGCATTTGACTCCCATCTGTTTTTGTTACTAAATAGAAATTTTCATCATAAGAATAGTAAGCAACTTTATCCTGTATACCGCCTTCTTTTTCAAAAGTAATGGTAATCTCTGCATTTTCTCCGTTCTGTCCTTCTGTCATACTCTGCCATTCTAATCCACTTACCTTTGAATAAAAGTCTGATATTTCTTCATATTGAATTTCTTCATCATTCAAATAGTATTTTGTTTCTGTTGTAGTTTCTTCTGAGTCTCCTTTTTTCACTTCTGTTTCTTCTCTTGTAAGAACATAAGTTTCGCCGGCTCTTTCTATGGTTACTTTATCCAAGTCAGCTAAGGAATAATCCGTTACTAAAGAACTTACTAATTCATCAGAAGCTAAATTCATCATTTCATCTACGGTAGATGCTGCCATAGTGTAAATATAGCTGCTGTCTGCGGTTTTCACATAATAATTTCCGTTTTCATCGGCATTTCCTACAAGTAGTACAAATTCTTTTTGAGCCATCACCGGTTCTTCTTCTTCCTCTTCTTCGGTATCTGTTTCCTCTGAAGTTTCCTTACTTTCCTGTTCTTCTTCGTAGAAAACAGTTATCTTTTTCGGATTATCCAATCCATAGGCAGCTAAATCGCTTACATCATAGCTGACAAAATCTACCCAATTCAGACCGGAGAAATGGTTCATATAATCGTTTACCTTAGCAGTATCTACGGATACCTGACTGCCATCTTCCTTATATAAGTTCCACAAGCCTCCTGCTTCTTCCTCTTGTAAGGTTTTTACTCCATTTTCACTGCTGATTTCAACCTTTTGAATATTGCCTACGGCAATTTGCGGTAATTCTTCCATTTCTGCCAAATCATTTTTTTCAAACTGTAAATCGGTTTTCACAGAAGAATTGACCAAGTAAATTTTCTCATTATTTCCTATACTCATATAAGCACCGGAAACTGCTTCATTATCATCTCCGAAGTTTAAAACCGTTTGTGTATTGTCTTTATCTGTAACGGTAACTTTTAACTTCGGCTCTGATAATCCGTAATCCTCCGGATTTTCTATATCTTTTAATTCTCTCTGAGCATTTACAGCAGTTATTCCCGACACAAGATTTGAAACAACTGCCTGATTTAAAGGAAAATTTTCATCCTCTGTATATTTCCATGTTTCTTCTTCTTTTACAAAAGTATATAGAACACCGTTATTTTCAATAGAAACCTGCGCAATATCTTCCGCATTTATCTCGAAAGCCGTAATTTCTTTTTCTTCGGTCTGTTCTTCTTCCTCTTTCGGTCCTGCAACCTTCAAACCTATATACACGCCCAGCAAAACAAGAAGTATGACAATTCCCGCAATCAATCCTTTTTTGTTTTTCATGCTACTGCTTTCTCCTTTTCAGCCAAATTCCAAAACCAACGAGCAGAATACCGACAGGTACAACAGCTGTTACAAAAATGCTCCAAAAGCTTACATCACTGGCAGGTATCATTAAAGTTGTCATATCATAAGCCTTGCTTGGAATAGAAATACTGTTGTCTTCCTCCGTTCCGCACAGCCACGAAAGTGATGAGGAAAGCAGTTCATAGTTTGCTCCGGAAACAGTTGCATTCATCTGGTCACTAAAAATTGCACTGGATGCAAAATATGCAATCTGAGTCTTCTTATCCTCTCCCAATTCCTCTGTAATGGATACCGCCAATGGGAATGGACCTTCTAAATCTCCTTCCTCTTTTTCTGTTGTTTCCATATTTGCTAAGTCAGTCTTTTCATAAGCGCTGTCAGAGGTTGTCAAAATACTGTCTATTTTGATTGTATCTCTTACATTTTCAAGGCTTTTAATACTTGGTGATAATGCAGTTAAAATGTATTTGCTCTTAGAAGATAAATTTGAAGTAATTTCATTGCTTTCAATATTCGGCAATAAGTAATACTGATTTTGTGCAATATAATGCTCCTCATCACCTTCTAATACAATACCGTTTTCAGGCTGAACACCGTAATTTTCTAACACTGAATTAAAGTTTGGCATCTCTATATCTGTATAATCGGATACAATAATTGCCTTTCCGCCGTTTTCCAGATAACCGATAATTTTCTCTGCTTCTTCAGCGGCAATATCGGTTTTGGGGGAGAAAATAAACAAACATGCAGTATCTTCCGGTACAGTTTCTTCTGTAAGCAGATTTAAGTCACGAATTTCAATATTTGATTTTTGGATTGTTTCCTTCATGGACTCGCTCATAGAAAGCTCTTCATGTCCTGTTAAAGTATACAATACAGGCATATCTTCAGAAACTACATAATTAATCGCACTGGTCAACTGTCCTTCACCGTCAAATCCTGTTACCTGCTGAGAATAAGTCTGGTAGTTTATGGTTGTCTCGTACATATCTTGATAATCTACAACCTTACTTTTTTCTCCGCATTCTACAATAATACTGTTATTGCTCAATTGCTCTGAAGTATATTGAGAAGCAAATTTAGGATAAACTGCCGGATCTTTCTTTTCTACTTTAATATGTTTACTACCTTCTTCATACTTTTCCAGTAGCTTTTCAATATCATTGCTTTCCGTACCATCTTGAGCAATGTAGTACAGATTGACATCCTTCTTCAAATTCTTCAGGATTTTTTCTGTCTGTTCACCAATGGTATACAGTTTTTGACTGCTCAAATCAAACTCTCTGTATTTTGATGGAATTTCCTGTATTACCAAATTTAAAATTACCACAATGGCAATCATCAGCGCTGTCATAGCAATGCTGTAAGAGCCATGTTTCAACATTTTTTTATTTCCTTTATTTCTGTGAGCATTTACCATTTTTTTTAATTTTTTCATGTCATCCTCCTAACTCCAACGGCGTTTCTGTATACACTGAACAGTCAGAAATACAAAGATGCAAACAACAGAAACCATATAAATAATTCCTGTTACATCAAAAATTCCACCTACAAAATTATCAAAATGATTTGCAATCGCAAATAAATTTAAGAATTTCTGAATGAGTCCTGTAAAAATTGTAGGTTTTATAAAGTATACAGCAGCTACGACAATTACCAAAACACCTCCTACACAGGAAGAAAAAATAATATTTTTTGTGAGCTGGTAAACGACAATTCCAAGTACCACTGCAAGAATTAAAAATGCCACCATAGAGCTTACGGCAGTATCGGAGAAGAAGCTCTCAATTCCGTCCATCATATAACTGCAAAATAAAATTCCAAAAGTTAATACTGCTGCAATTACCTGACTTTCTGTAACGGAAGAAAGAAACAAACCCACGGCAATCTGAGCACATCCCAAAAAGAAAAACCCAATGACTGCCACATAAGCCATAGGATATGATATAACTCCATATCTTCCCATAATTAATGGATAAAAGGCGCTTATAACAACAGGTATGGCATAAATAGTCACTATACTTAAATATTTACCTAAAATAACCTTCCACACAGAAACAGGAGCTGTTAAAAGAAGCTGATCTGTTCGATTTTTCTTTTCCTCCGCCAATATTCTCATCGTTAAAATCGGTGTAATAACCAAAAATAAAAAAGTAACAGAGCTTAATGTTGCCCCAAAATCAGGACTTGCATATTGCAAATTGTAGGCAGTAAAATAAATGCCCAATATCAACAAAACAAATGCAATAAATACATATCCTACCATTGAAGTTAAATAACTCCTCAATTCTTTCTTATAGACTGCCAGCATATTTATTGTTCTCCTTCCATTTCCTTATCTCGCATTTTTCCCTCGTCATTTGTCAGCTTCAGGAACACTTCTTCCAAAGACATATTTGTAGGCTGCATACGAAGAATTGGACATTTCACTTCAGAAAGTGCAAAAAAGATATTTTCTCTCATATCCATATCTCCTGAAATCTTTATAGTAAAATCATGCGCACCCTCTGTCATTGAACTATGATATGCAATATTTTCAATATTCTCTACCATACCAAGAGCATCTCGAATAACAGCTTCTTCTCCTTTTACAGTAAGCTCCAGAGAATTCATCCCCGTCATCACCTTACTTAAATTTTCCGGTGTATCACTGGCAACTAATTTCCCCTTATCAATAATCAAAACATGATCACAAACTGCACTAACCTCAGAAAGAATATGGGAACTTAAAATAACTGTATGCTTCTGTCCAAGGCTTTTTATCAAATCTCGAATTTCAATAATCTGCTTTGGGTCTAATCCGACGGTTGGCTCATCTAAAATAATAACCTCCGGATATCCTAAAAGAGCCTGCGCCAGACCAACACGCTGTTTGTATCCTTTAGAAAGATTTTTAATCAATCTTCGTTTCATATCCTCCAGCTTGGTAGTTGACATAACTTCTTTGATATTCTTTTCTCTTTTTTCTTTCGGAATAGCCTTCAACTCAGCAGCAAATTTTAAATATTCCAGCACTGTCATATCCTGATATAAAGGCGGTATCTCCGGCAGATATCCGATTTTTTTCTTTGCTACTTCCGGCTCATCCAAAATATTGTGACCGTCAATGAGAATTTCCCCTTCCGTAGAAGCAATATAGCCGGTAATCATGTTCATTGTAGTCGATTTTCCTGCTCCGTTTGGTCCGAGAAAGCCGTAAATTTTTCCTTTTTCCACTGTAAAATTCAAGTGGTCTACCGCTGTATGGTCACCATATTTTTTTACTAGATTTTTTACTTCAATCAAAATGTTCCCTCCTTTATTTTGACAACACATTCTTCTTCTAAAACTTCTTTGTCCTTTCCATTCTATGGAAAAAATGTGATAAAAATTAGGTAAGACTGTGGTTTTTTTGTGAAATAAAAAAAGATCGCTGACCTTATTCTACGATAAAATCAACGACCTTTTCATTTTCTATAAAATTGGTTCTTTTGTTGGAGTTCCTGCTTTTCTCGGATATTTCTTCGGTGTGCTTTTTACCTTCTTAATCATCACCAATGTTCTGTCCATATCCGTCTGATACAGTTTAAAATCCACTTCCTTTTCCAACCTTCCGCCCAGAACAGAAATAGCTTTCTTAGCCTCTGAAACCTCCTCTGCCGCCTTCCCTGACTTGTAGGATACAAAGTATCCTCCTTCCTTTACATAAGGCATACAATACTCGCTTAAAGACGCCAGACGGGACACTGCTCTTGATACGCTTAAATCATATTTCTCTCTGTGTTCAGCCTTTCTGGCTGCATCTTCTGCCCTTCCATGAACGGTTTGAATACCGCTAAGTCCCAATTTTTCTATGACTTCATTTAAGAAATTCAGCCTTTTATTCAGAGAGTCCAGAAGCGTAATCTGAAGATGAGGAAAGGCAATTTTAAGAGGAATTCCCGGAAATCCTGCTCCTGTTCCCACATCAATACAGGTAGAAATCTTAGTCATATCCAACCCTTTTGCAATAGAAAGACTATCCACAAAATGCTTTAAAAGAACCTCTTCAAAATCCGTAATTCCGGTCAAATTCATTACCTTATTCCACTCAACCAAAAGCTCATAATACTGCACAAACTGCTTTTTTTGTTCTTCATTTAACTGTATTCCATACTCCTTACAGCCTTCTTCCAGAATAGTTAAATCGTAATTCATGCCCTTCTTCTCCTCTATTTTCCTCTGCGATAAGACTCCATATAAACCAGTAAAACAGAAATATCAGCCGGAGAAACCCCTGCAATTCTGGATGCCTGACCTATGGAAATCGGACGATATGCGTTTAATTTTTGCTTTGCTTCAATGCGAAGTCCGCTGATTGCATCGTAATCAATATCCTTTGGAAGCTTCTTATTTTCCAGCTTTTTAAAGCCTTCTACCTGCTTTAGCTGGCGTCTGATATACCCGTCATACTTGATGTTAATGTTGATTTGTTCCCTTACATCATAAGGTAACTCCGATCTTTTTTTATCTAAAGGAGCTACAATATCATACGATAATTCCGGTCTTCTGATTAAATCTCCCAGAGAAATTCCATTCTTCAAAGGAGTGCTTCCATACTGCTGTAAAAGCTCCTGTACCTCTTTTACAGCCCCTACATGTACATGCTCCATACGCTGTGTTTCTTCTTCAATTTTCTCTTTTTTCCACTGAATATAATCATATTGCTCCTGTGTTACAAGCCCAACCTGATATCCTTTTTCCCTCAGACGAAGGTCTGCATTGTCCTGTCTTAACAGCAGACGATATTCTGCACGGCTTGTCATCATACGGTAAGGTTCACGGTTTTCTTTCGTTACCAAATCATCAATTAGCACACCGATATAAGACTCTGAACGGTCTAAAACCAGCTGCTCACGGCCTAAGACTTCCATGGCTGCATTGATACCGGCTACCAGTCCCTGTGCTGCCGCCTCCTCGTATCCTGAGCTTCCGTTAAACTGTCCGCCGGAGAACAATCCCTTAATATTTTTAAATTCTAAAGTCGGATATAACTGTCTTGCATCAATACAGTCATACTCGATTGCATAGGCATTTCGCACGATTTTTGCATTCTCCAGCCCCGGTACAGAATGGTACATTTCATACTGCACATCCTCCGGTAAGGAGCTTGACATTCCTCCTATATACATCTCATTTGTAGACAATCCTTCCGGTTCAATAAATACCTGATGGCGATTTTTATCTGCAAACTTTACTACCTTATCTTCAATAGAAGGACAGTAACGAGGACCTGTTCCCTCAATCATTCCGGAGTATAAAGGAGAGCGGTCTAAGTTATTTCTGATAATCTCATGTGTCTTTTCATTTGTATAGGTCAGCCAGCAAGATATCTGGTCAATCTGTACGTCTTCCGGATTGGTAGAGAAAGAAAACGGCACAACTCTTTCGTCTCCGAACTGCTCTTCCATCTTTGAAAAATCAATGCTTCTCTTATCAATACGAGCCGGTGTTCCTGTCTTAAAGCGATACATTTCAATCCCCAGCTCTTTTAAAGAATTTGTCAGGTAATTCGCTGCCTGTAATCCGTTTGGTCCTGTTTCATTGCTGATATCGCCATAGATACATCTGGCTTTTAAATAAGTTCCCGTACACAAAATAACCGCTTTTGTGCGGTATTCTGCTCCTGAATAGGTTTTTACACCTTTTACTACACCGTCTTCTGCCATAATTTCCGTAACTTCGGCCTGACGAATAGTGAGATGCTCTGTATTTTCCAGTGTTTTTCGCATTTCTCTTGTGTATTCCTGCTTATCAGCCTGCGCACGCAGAGAATGTACTGCCGGTCCTTTTGACACGTTCAGCATCTTAGACTGAATAAAGGTCTTATCAATATTTTTGCCCATTTCTCCGCCCAAGGCGTCAATTTCTTTTACCAAATGACCTTTAGAGCTTCCGCCAATATTCGGGTTACAGGGCATCAGAGCAATGCTGTCTACACTTACGGTAAACATAATGGTTTCCAAGCCAAGTCTGGCACAGGCAAGCGCTGCCTCACATCCTGCATGTCCTGCTCCTACAATCGCCACATCATAATTTTCTGTTAGTACACTCATTTTGGATTTCCTTTCTACATTTCTTTCTGTTTTTTAAGAAGTTATCCACATTTTTTTGCTTTTTTCTATTTTCCTGTGCAAAACTTGGAGAAAATTTCATTTACTAAATCCTCTCCCACAGACTCACCGATAATGCTTCCCAAAGCCTCATAAGCATTCATTAAATCAATGGAGAAGAAGTCTTCCGGCATCTGCATTTCAATGCTGTTTTCCACCATTTCCAGACTTCTTTTTGCATCCTCAATGGCTGCCTTATGACGCATATTTGTAATATAAATTTCATCATTAAAAGATAAATTTCCTTCAAAAAACATCTCTTTAATCTTTGCCTCTAAAAACTCAATTCCTTCCTCTTCCTTTGCAGAAACAGCAACTACCGGATGGTTGGTTTTCTCCTTTAAATCCTCTTCCGTAACCTGCTGCTGCAAGTCCATTTTATTTAAAATAACAATGGCTTTTTTGTCTTTTAAAAGCTCGATAATCTCTTTATCATTCTCATCTAAAGGCACAGAGGAGTCTACTACATAAAGGATTAAATCCGCATCTTTTGCATTTTCCACAGCCTTCTTTACACCGATTTTTTCTACTACATCATCCGTATCACGAATGCCTGCCGTATCAATCATTCTAAGAGAAATTCCATGAAGCACAATGGTTTCTTCCAGTATGTCTCTGGTAGTTCCGGCAATGTCCGTTACAATGGCTCTTTCCTCCCCCACAAGCAGATTTAAAAGAGAAGATTTTCCCGCATTCGGCTTTCCTACAATAACCGTTTTAATGCCTTCCTTCATGAGTTTTCCTTCTCTTACTGTATCTAAAAGCCCGTTTAATTTCTCTTTTAACAGACTGATTTCTCCTTTTAAAGTATCTCCGTATCCATCAATACTGATATGCTCCGGATCATCTAAAGCTGACTCAATATAGGCAATCTGATAGATAATTCCCTGTCTGATTTCCTTAATAACTCTTTGTATATTTCCCCTTAACTGGCTTATAGAGCTCTTTAATGCGTATTCATTTTTTGCATTGATTACGTCAATAACCGCCTCTGCCTGAGACAAATCAATCCTTCCGTTTAAAAATGCACGCTTTGTAAATTCTCCTGGCTCTGCCGGTCTTGCTCCGTATTTCACCACAGTTTCCAGCACTCTTTTCATAGCAAGAACACCGCCATGGCAGTCAATTTCTACTGTATTTTCTCCTGTATAGCTTCTGGGTGCGTCCATAACCATAACCAGAACTTCATCTATTATTTCATCCTCATCACAGATAAATCCATACTGAATGGTGTGTGAGGGAACATTCTCAATTCGCTTTTTTCCGCCTTTGGAGCGATATATTTTACCTGCAATTTCCCTACTGTCAGGGCCACTGATACGGATAATTCCAATTCCCGATGCAGTCATAGCTGTCGCAACAGCTGCAATGGTATCTGCCATAATTTTCTCCCTTCTATAAAAAAATTCCAGGAGAAAGCGCAGGGATTTCCCCTATTATTCACGCTTTCACCTAGAATAATCTGTTTACTGTCTGTTTTTCAGTTTTACTACCACATGACGATATGGTTCGTTTCCTTCGCTGTAAGTTTCTACATAGCGATTTCCCTGTAATGCAGAATGAATAATTCTTCTTTCATAAGGGTTCATTGGCTCAAGAGAAACAGTTTTTCTTGTTTTTCTTACTTTGTAAGCAATACTTCTTGCAAGATTTTCCAAAGTTTCTTTTCTTCTGTTACGGTAATCCTCTGTATCAAGCTTTACACGAACATAACCCTGTGTTCCCTTATTTACTACCAGACTTGTAAGGTACTGTAAGGAGTCTAAAGTCTGTCCTCTCTTACCGATAAGAATACCCATGTCATGTCCGATAAATTCAATATCAAGATTTCCCTCAGAAGCTTTGTATTCCATCTTAATTTCCACTTCCATATTCATGGCTTTGAAAACTCCGCTCAAGAATTTTTCTGCTTCTGCTTTCATATTTGCAATTTCTTCTTCGCTTCTTACAACAACTTTCTTTTCTTCACGTGGCGCTTCTGTTTCTTTTTCAATCTCTTTTGCAATTTCAGGTTCAGCTGGTTTTACCGGCTTTACCTCTTCCTTAACTTTTTCAACTGGTTTTTTCTTTGGTTCCTTTGGTAAGGATTTTTCAACTTCTTTTTTTGCCGCTTTAATAATTGCAGGCTTTGCACCGAAACCTAAAAATCCTGTTTTTCCTTCAGAAACAATCTGAATTTCAAGGTTTTCACTGGATACTTCAAATTCAAGACTTGCCTTTGTAATGGCCTCATCTACTGTCTTAGCAGAAAACTCTCTGAATTCCATCTTTTTTCCCCCTTACCTTTTATTTCTTTTTCCCTTTGTTATTTGCATCAAACTGCGCTACCATATTCGCCTTTGACGCCAGACTACCCGGCTTTGTTTTTGGAACTTCAGCTGTATATGATGCTGTATTCTTTACAGAATTACTCTTATCCGCAATGTTTTTTCTCTTTGGCTCTTCAATGTTACGCACATTCATCTTTGCCTGCTGGCTAATGTTCTGAGAAGTAACACCTAATTTTGCCTTTTTCTTATCCATTTTGGCTTTATTCTTTTTGATAAAGTCATCCATGTCCATATTGTTCAGATGTCTGTTAATAATAATCTGCTGCACGCTTCGGATAACCGCACCGATAATCCAGTAAATACCAATACCTACCGGGAATGTGAAACAGATAAATGCTGTCATCAGCGGCATGAACATGTTCATGGTTTTCATTGTTGTTTCCATCTGAGACGGTGTACTGTTGCTTGTGTTGGATGCTGTCTGAACAAGCTTCATATTCAGCACCTGTGTACCCCATGCCAGTACAGGAATTAAAACTGCTGCAAGAATTAACAAATAATGCTGTGTAGACCAACCGGACTGAATTAAAGCCCATGGATTATCTGCAATGTTAAGTCCAAGGAAATTCTGCATTGGATGCAGCTTATCTGCCGTCTGGTTTAACACATCGGCAAATCCCTGAAATTTATCAACATCTGCCAATTTGTCCCACTGTGCAGGAGAAAGGCTGTATAAGAAGTCAACCACATGGTCGCTGCTTAATTTTCCTGACATTGGAATATAGCTGTTTTTAATTGCATTATCCTGAACAAACTGAAAAATAATATCAGAATAACCGCTTACATCTGTAATGTGAGAAACTGCAGATGCAAATACATCTTTAATTCCTCCGATATATCCCGGAATTTTAATAATAACCTGATATAATGCAAAGAAAATCGGCATCTGAATTAACATCTGCAAACAGCTTCCTGTTGGAGAAACACCGTATTTTTCATATACGCCCATGGTTTCTTCCTGCATTTTTAACTGTGAATTCTGATCCTTTTTCCCTCTGTATTTCTTCTGAATATTCTGTAATTCAGGAGCCATAACCGCATTCATTTTCGCAAATTTCTGCTGTTTAATCTGCAATGGAGTCATAAACGCATAAATGACAAGAGTAAAGATAATAATACATAAACCTAAGTTATGCACTCCAATGCTGTAAATGCCGTTCATCAGCCAGCCAAGCACTTCTGCTACCCAGTTAACAATCGGCATGGTACTCTTCGTTAGTAACACACCCAAAACAATAATCCTCCTTCTTGACCTTTATCTCCTAATACGTCACGGCACAGGATCATAGCCCCCCTTGGAAAAAGGGTTGCATCTTAATATTCTCCATGCAGCCAAAAGGCTTCCTTTTACCGCACCGTATTTTTCAATCGCTTCTAATCCGTACTGAGAACATGTGGGTATATACGGACAACATGTTCTTTTCAAAGGAGATAAATACTTCTGATAACCTTTAATCAATATTATTAGTATTTTTTTCATTCTCTTTACTTCTCACAACCTTGTGCAGCCTTCCTAAATGAAGAAGGGCGCTCTCTAAAGAATGGTAATTCTGATTTTTTCCATTCACTCTTACCACTACAACAATATCATATCCACAACAAAACTTTTCTTCGTTCAAACGGTAGCTTTCTCTTATTAAACGTGTCAAATGATGCCTTACTACACTGTTGCCGACTTTTTTACTTACGGATATACCAATTCTGTTACGACTCAACTGGTTTTCCTTTAAATACATAACCAGATAACGATTTGCATACGATGTTCCCGTTTTGTAAACCAGTTGAAAATCGTTGTTTTTCTTTAATGATTCTGAATACTTCATACTCTATCCTTTACCGCAAAGAGAAGAAAAGACCACATGTCTGCGGTCTTAAGCTGATAATTTTTTTCTTCCTTTTGCTCTTCTGGCAGCTAAAACTTTTCTTCCGCCAGCACTGCTCATTCTAGCTCTAAATCCATGAACTTTGGAACGCTGTCTTTTTTTAGGCTGAAATGTCATTTTCATATTCAAGGCACCTCCCTTATATTAATGGACATCTTTCCGATACAATTTAATTTAGATGTCACTTCTAGTTATGCGTGATAGAAAACATCATTTCAATTATATTCAGAAACCCTTGTTTCGTCAAGCACTTATTTGCGTTTTTAACGGTTTTTTCAGCAGTTTTGACCATCCACACTACTTCCACAATCTATCCACATAAAAATATCTCCATTTCCCGCTAACTAATTTTATCCATTTTTCTATACACACAGTTATTCACATTTTTTTCCTCCTTATACCTTTATCCACAAAATGTGGATAACATGTGGATAACTTATACCAGATATTCACATTCTTTCCCCTTATATTTTTAAAAATCCTTATTTTTCAGGGTTTTTCGACATGTGGATTATGTATTTTACGTTATACACATTTTTCACATTCCTATTTTTCCACATGGTTTTCCATAAATCTTGTCCTCACTTTCCACATACTCCTATCCACATGCACACATATCCATTTTTTCCTCTTTTTTTCACTTTTTTTGAATTATTCTTTCTATATATAATGTAAACAAAAAAGTTTTCCACATACCAACATCACCTTAAACACCGGATTTTTAATTTTTCATTGATAAAACTTCTTTTTTATTATATTATATAGATAATAATACTTTTTTTTGCCTATGGTTGAATGAGGTAATCAGTCAATCATATATTTTTGTGTTTTAAAACCGGCATAGAATACTGATTTAGGAGAAATGAAAATGCACATAATACAGGAAAAATGGTCAGATATCTTAAATATGATTAAAATTGAACATGATGTGTCTGATGTTTCCTTCAATGCGTGGCTTGAACCTTTAGAGGTTTACAAAGTAGAGGGAAATGTTGTGACAATTATTGTTACAAACGGGAGCATGGCATTAGATTACATTAATAAGAAATATCTTCTCCCTTTAAAAGTCTCTATTGCAGAGACCATTGGACAGGATTTTGAGATTTCTCTGGTTCTTCCCGAGGATATTAAGGAAGAATTTAAAGAACCTCCGGCGGCAGCGCCCGTAAGTTTAAATGAAAATATTGAAAAAGCCAACTTAAATCCACGCTATACTTTTGACACTTTTGTCGTGGGAAATAACAACAAAATGGCGCATGCCGCATCTCTGGCAGTTGCGGAGTCTCCGGGAGAAGCCTACAATCCGCTGTTTATCTATGGTGGTGTAGGTCTTGGAAAAACCCACTTAATGCACTCTATCGCACATTTTGTATTACAGAAAAATCCAAGTGCAAAAGTTTTATATGTAACAAGCGAATATTTTACAAACGAATTGATTGACTCTATTCGTAACGGTAATAATACCACTATGTCCAAGTTCCGTGAAAAATATCGCAACATTGACGTTCTTTTAATTGATGATATTCAGTTTATTATAGGAAAAGAGTCTACACAGGAAGAATTTTTCCATACCTTTAATGCTCTCCACGGAGCCAAAAAGCAGATTGTTATTTCATCTGATAAACCGCCAAAGGATATGGAAATTCTGGAAGACCGCCTTCGTTCTCGTTTTGAATGGGGCTTAATTGTCGATATTTCTTCTCCTGATTATGAAACTAGAATGGCAATTCTTCGTAAAAAGGAAGAACTGGACGGTTACAAAATTGATGACGAGGTCATTGAATACATTGCCAAAAACGTAAAATCAAATATTCGTGAGCTGGAAGGTTCTCTCAATAAAATTATGGCTTACGCCAACCTTGAGAAAAGTGAAATTAATCTGGCTTTAGCCGAAAAAGTATTAAAAGATATTATTTCTCCTAATCAGAAGCGCATTATCACACCGGAGCTTATTATTGAAGTCGTTGCAGAACACTTTGATTTGCAGCCTTCAGACTTAACCGGTAATAAAAGAAATGCAAAAATTGTATTTCCAAGACAGATTGTCATGTATTTATGCCGCAGTATGACAGAAGTAACCTTAAAAAATATCGGCAAAGTCTTAGGAGGCAGGGACCACACCACCATTATGAACGGAATTGATAAAATCGAAGCTGAATTAAACGGTCCAAACGCTGCTCCTACACAGGAAATTATTGATATTTTAAAGAAGAAAATAAATCCGTCAAAATAGAATAATTTTTATCCACACCAACAGGTGTATATGATGTGAATTACGTGTGGAAAACCTTTTTTGATATTTTTGCGGTTTTTAACCCACATTTTTATCAACAGGTCTTACACTTGAATTTCAACCTTAACCCACAAAGTTATCCATACACTTAAAGCCCGTATTTTCTAGGGTTAAATGAGTTATTCACATATTCACAGCCCCTACGGCGGTTACTACGAATTTTTTATTCTTTTATATTTTTATTTAACCACCTCACACAGAAAGGAAGTTATTCACACTATGAAATTAGTTTGCCCAAAATCTGAACTTCAAAAAAGTGTCAGTATTGTCATGAAAGCCGTTCCAGGCAAAACAACAATGCCTATTTTAGAATGTATTTTAATCGATGCTTCAACAAATGATATTAAATTTACATCCAATGATATGGAATTAGGTATCGAAACCCGTGTTCAGGGACTGGTTCTTGAAAAAGGTATCATTGCTTTGGATGCAAAAATCTTTTCAGAAATTGTCCGTAAGCTTCCGGATAATGATGTTACCATTGAAACAGATGAAAAATTAAATGCTACTATTACCTGTGAAAAAGCAAAATTTAATATTCCCGGTAAATCAGGTGAAGATTTTTCCTATTTGCCTTTAATAGAAAAAAATGATTGCATACGGGTTTCACAGTTTACTTTAAAAGAAATTATTCGTCAGACGATTTTCTCTATTGCTGTAAATGAGAATAATAAATTGATGACAGGAGAACTTTTCCAGATAGAAAACAACATGTTAAGAGTGATTTCTCTTGACGGACACCGTATTTCTATCAGAAAAATCGGATTAAAAGAAAACTGCGAAGACCGTAAAGTTGTTGTTCCGGGAAAAACATTAAATGAAATCAGCAAAATTTTATCCGGTGAGCTGGAAGATATGGTTGAAATTTATCTTTCTGCAAATCATATTTTATTTGAATTTGATGATACAAAAGTAGTTTCCCGCTTAATCGAAGGGGAATACTTTAAGATTGACCAGATGCTTTCCAGTGATTATGAAACAAAAGTTAAGATTAACAAGAAAGAATTTTTAGATTGTATTGACAGAGCAACACTTCTTGTAAAAGAGGGAGATAAAAAACCGATTATTATCAATATCCAGAACGGACAGATGGAGCTTCGCATTGACTCCCAGATTGGTTCTATGAAAGAGGATATTGATATTGAAAAAGAGGGAAAAGACATTATGATCGGCTTTAATCCAAAGTTTTTAATTGATGCCCTCAAGGTAATTGATGATGAAGAAGTCAGCATTTATCTCATGAATGCCAAAGCTCCATGCTTTATCCGTGATGATAATCAGCAGTATATTTATCTGATTTTGCCTGTAAACTTTAACGCTGTCAGCAGATAAAAGGAGAAAAAATGGAAGTAATTAAGCTTAGAGATGAATTTATAAAATTAGGTCAGGCTTTGAAAGCCGCAAATTTAGTGGAAGACGGTGTTGAAGCCAAATATGTTATTCAGGATGGCGAGGTTTTGGTAAACGGAGAGGTTGATACCAGACGTGGCCGCAAATTATATGATGGTGATGTGATTTCTTTTCACGGAGAAGAAATTAAAATTGTAAAATAGGTGTATACATGTATATCGAATCAATAGAACTTAAAAATTACAGAAATTACAACTCATTGGCGCTGGAATTTGATAAGGGAACCAATATTTTTTATGGGGATAATGCCCAAGGAAAGACAAATATACTGGAAGCTGCATATTTATGCAGTACCACGAAATCCCACAGGGGGAGTAAGGACAAAGAAATGATAAAGTTTGATGCGGATGAGGCGCATATCCGTATGTTTGTCAATAAAGACGGTATATCCCGCAAAATTGATATGCACTTAAAAAAAAGCAAGCCAAAGGGAATTGCCATTGACGGCATCCCTATCCGTAAAGCCAGTGAATTGTTTGGTCTTTTAAATATTGTGTTTTTCTCTCCGGAGGACTTGAATATTATCAAAAACGGTCCGGGAGAAAGAAGGCGTTTTATGGATTTAGAGTTATGTCAATTAGACAATCTTTATTTATCCAATCTTTCCAGTTATAATCATGTTCTAAACCAGAGAAATAAGCTGTTAAAGGATATTGCTTTTCAGGAGTCTTTAAAAGATACGCTGGAAATCTGGGACGAACAGTTTGTACAATATGGCAAGGAGATTATTGAAACCCGCCGCAGGTTTATTGATGAGATAAATGGTATTATGGAGAAGATACATAGCAGTATCACCGGAAACCGTGAAAAAATAGAGCTGGTTTATGAGCCTAGCGTACCCGATGAGAATTTTTATCAGGAGCTTTCCAAAAACAGGGAAAAGGACTGTCGCTTTAAACAGACTTCCGTAGGACCGCACAGAGATGATTTCAGTGTGAAGGTCAACGGAATTGATATTCGCAGATACGGTTCTCAGGGGCAGCAGCGAACTGCTGCACTGTCTTTAAAGCTTTCGGAAATCTATATGGTGAAGAAGGTGATAAAGGATATGCCGGTTCTGCTTTTAGATGATGTTTTGTCAGAGCTTGACTCGAACAGGCAGAATTATCTCTTAAACAGCATCAGCCATGTGCAGACTATGATTACCTGTACAGGCTTGGATGATTTTATAGATAAAAGGTTTCATATCAACAAAATTTTTAAAGTAATAGACGGAGATGTATTTTGTCCTTCCTGAATGAAAGGTTTACATAATACATATAACACAGAAAACTGAGCAACTACCGGAATTACCGGAAAACAGGAGGAATTGCATGAGTACAGAAATTAAAACAGAGTACGGAGCAGACCAGATACAAATTTTGGAGGGACTTGAAGCAGTCAGAAAAAGACCGGGTATGTATATCGGTAGCACTTCTTCAAGAGGTCTTCATCATCTAGTTTATGAAATCGTAGATAATGCAGTAGACGAAGCTTTGGCAGGCTATTGCGATACCATTGATGTGTCAATCAATGAAGACAATTCAATTACAGTTATTGATAACGGACGTGGAATTCCTGTTGGAATTAACCAGAAGGCAGGTATTCCGGCTGTTGAGGTTGTATTTACAATTCTTCATGCGGGCGGTAAATTCGGCGGTGGGGGATATAAGGTATCCGGCGGTCTTCACGGTGTAGGAGCATCCGTTGTAAACGCCCTTTCCACATGGCTTGAGGTAACGATTTTTAACGAAGGAAAGATTTACAGACAGAGATACGAAAGAGGAAAAACGGTTTACAGCCTGAAGGTGGTAGGGGAATGTGAGCCGGAGAAGACAGGAACCATGGTTACCTTTTTGCCGGATCCTGAAATTTTTGAAGAGACTATTTTTGATTTCGGAACATTAAAACATCGCTTCAGAGAAATTGCCTTTTTGACAAAAGGTCTGAAAATTGTTGCAAGAGACAAGCGTGAAGAAGAAGAAAAAGAAGTGACCTTCCACTACGAGGGCGGTATTAAAGAATTTGTTCAGTATTTGAATAAGAGTAATACAGCGCTTTATGATGATATCCTTTATTTTGAAGGGAATAAAGACGGTGTTATGGTAGAAGTTGCTATGCAGCACAATGATGCCTATACAGAAAATACTTATGGATTTGTAAATAATATTACAACACCGGAAGGTGGAACTCATATTGTGGGATTTCGTAATGCTCTTACAAAGACCTTTAATGAGTATGCAAGAAAGAACAAGCTTTTGAAGGAAAGCGAACAGAACCTTACAGGAGAGGATATCCGTGAAGGATTGACAGCGATTATCAGCGTTAAAATTGAAGACCCTCAGTTTGAGGGACAGACAAAGCAGAAGCTGGGAAACAGCGAGGCAAGAGGCGCTGTTGATGGTATTGTAAGCAATCAGCTTGAGATTTATTTGGAGCAGAACCCTGCCGTGGCAAAAATTATTATTGAGAAATCTCTGCTTTCCCAGAGAGCAAGAGATGCTGCAAGAAAAGCAAGAGAGCTTACAAGAAGAAAATCTGCTTTAGACGGAACGTCTCTGCCGGGTAAGCTGGCAGACTGCGTGGATAAAGACCCAAGCAAATGCGAAATTTATATCGTAGAGGGTGACTCTGCGGGCGGTTCTGCAAAGACTGCCAGAAGCAGAGCAACACAGGCTATTTTGCCCCTTAGAGGTAAAATTTTGAATGTAGAAAAGGCACGTCTTGATAAAATTTATGCAAATGCAGAGATTAAAGCCATGATTACTGCATTCGGAACGGGAATTCACGAAGATTTTGATATTTCAAAGCTTCGTTATCATAAAATTATTATTATGACAGATGCCGATGTAGACGGCGCTCATATTGCAACACTGCTTTTGACCTTCCTTTATCGCTTTATGCCGGAATTGATTAAGCAGGGCTATGTGTATCTTGCAAAGCCGCCATTATTTAAAATTGAGAAAAACAAGAAAATTCATTATGCGTATACAGAACAGGAACAGGCTGATATCCTTGCCGAAATCGGCATGGACGGCTGTAACATTCAGCGTTACAAAGGTCTGGGAGAGATGGATGCGGACCAGCTTTGGGAGACAACCATGGATCCGGAAAGCCGTATTCTTATGCGTGTGGTAATGGATGAAGACTCTACATCCGAGCTGGATTTGACATTTACTACCCTTATGGGTGACAAGGTAGAGCCGAGAAGGGAATTTATTGAAGAAAATGCCAAGTATGCAAAAAATCTGGATATTTAATAACCCTGCATGATAAGGAGAAGCTAAATGGAAGAAAATGTATTTGATAAAATTCAGGAAGTGGACTTACAGAAAAAGATGGAGGAGTCTTATATAGAGTATGCCATGAGCGTAATTGCTTCACGAGCCCTTCCTGATGTAAGAGACGGGTTAAAGCCTGTTCAAAGAAGAATTCTTTACTCCATGATTGAGCTGAACAACGGGCCGGATAAACCTCATAGAAAATGTGCCCGTATCGTAGGTGATACCATGGGTAAATATCATCCTCACGGTGACAGCTCTATTTATGGTGCGTTAGTAAATATGGCACAGGACTGGTCTACCCGCTATCCGTTGGTAGACGGTCACGGAAACTTCGGTTCTGTGGATGGAGACGGCGCTGCTGCCATGCGTTACACAGAGGCACGTTTAAGTAAAATTTCCATGGAAATGCTGGCGGACATCAATAAAAATACCATTGATTTCGCACCGAACTTTGACGGAACGGAAAAAGAGCCTACGGTTCTTCCATCCAGATACCCAAACCTTCTGGTAAACGGAACTTCCGGTATTGCCGTTGGTATGGCAACCAATATTCCACCTCATAATCTGAGAGAAATTATCAATGCAGTTGTTAAAATTATTGATAACCAGATTGAGGAGCAGAGAGAAACTACCATTGATGAACTGCTGTCCATTGTAAAAGGCCCTGATTTCCCTACAGGAGCAACCATTTTAGGAACAAGGGGAATTGAGGAAGCATACCGTACAGGACGTGGTAAAATCAGAGTGCGTGCAGTGACAGATATTGAGACACTTCCAAACGGAAAGAGTCAGATTATTGTTACCGAGCTGCCGTATATGGTAAATAAAGCAAGACTTATTGAAAAGATTGCCGAATTGGTAAGAGATAAGAAAATTGATGGAATTACAGATATCAGTGACCATTCCAACAGGGAAGGTATGCGTATTTGTATTACTTTAAGACGAGATGCAAATGCAAATGTTATCTTAAACCGTCTGTATAAGCACACACAGATGCAGGATACTTTTGGCGTTATTATGCTGGCGCTTGTGGGCAACACACCAAAGGTTATGAGTCTTCTGGAAATGCTGGAGCATTATCTGGCGCATCAGGAAGAAGTTGTTACAAGAAGGACACAGTATGACTTAAATAAAGCAGAAGCCAGAGCGCACATTGTATCAGGTCTGTTAAAAGCTTTAGATGTAATTGATCAGATTATTAAAATTATCAGAAGTTCAAAGACAAGACAGGAAGCTAAGGAAACCTTGATGGAGACATTTGGCTTCTCAGAAGTACAGGCTCAGGAAATTGTAAACATGCGTCTGTATCAGCTTACCGGAATGGAGAGAGAACGTCTGGAAAAAGAATTTCAGGAGCTGGAAATCAAAATCAGAGAATTAAAAGCAATTCTTTCAGACAGAAACCTGCTTCTTCGTGTTATCAGACAGGAAATTCTGGCGATTGCGGAGAAATACGGAGATGACAGAAGAACAGCCATTGGATATGATGAATTTGATATTTCCATGGAAGATTTAATTCCGAAGGAAAATACAGTCATTGCCATGACAAAGCTGGGTTACATAAAGAGAATGACCGTAGATAACTTCCGCAGCCAGAACCGTGGCGGAAAAGGAATTAAGGGTATGTCTACCATTGATGACGATTACATCGAGGAACTTTTAATGACAACAACCCACCACTACCTCATGTTCTTTACCAGTGCAGGTCGTGTATACAGAATTAAGGCTTATGAAATTCCGGAGGCAAGCCGTACAGCAAGGGGAACAGCCATTATCAATCTGCTTCAGCTTCAGCCGGAAGAAAAGATTACAGCCGTAATTCCAATCAATGAGTTTAAAAAGGGCAATTATCTGTTCATGGCAACAAAGAACGGTCTGGTGAAAAAGACACCGATTGAAGACTATGAAAACGTGAGAAAAACAGGTCTTGCAGCCATTGCTTTAAGGGAAGATGATGAGCTGATTGAGGTTAAATTTACAGATAACAAGAAAGATATTATTCTGGTTACAAAATTCGGACAGTGTATTCGTTTTAATGAGACTGACGTAAGAAGCACCGGTAGAGTTTCTATGGGAGTAAGAGGCATCAATCTTCTGGAAGAGGATGAGGTTATCGGCATGCAGCTTACCTGTCAGGGCGATTATCTGTTGATTGTATCTGAGAAGGGACTTGGAAAGAGAACATCCATCAGTGAATTTACACGCCAAAACAGAGGAGGAAAAGGTGTAAAATGCTATAAGATTACAGAAAAAACAGGTAATGTAATCGGTGTAAAAGCAGTAAACAGCGAAAATGAAATTATGATGATTACAACAGAGGGAATTATCATTCGTCTGGAATGTGAAGGAATTTCCATTTTAGGCAGAATTACCTCCGGTGTAAAACTTATGGACTTAAAGGACGATATTACGGTTGCAAGTATTGCAAAGGTAAGAGAGAAAGAGGAAGAAATTTCTGAGAATACAGAGACAGAAGACCTCGCCGAGTAGGAGATATGGGGAGCATGAAGAATAAAAAAGGGATTATAATTTGTATGATTATGATTTCTATCCTGCTGCTGGGCGGGTGTGGCACAAAAATCAGCCACAAAAGCCCGGAAGCAGTGGTAAAATCCTTAATCAGCGCTTATCAAAATCAGGATGAGGAAGCTGTGAAAAAGGCTTTTGGTGTTAATCCGGATAAAAAGTGTGCCAAGGAGATTCAGAAGGAAATCGACTATAATATGGATTATTTTAAGGCACACGAAGCAGATAAAGTAGAGTTTAGAAAATCAAAATCTTTAGGAAAATTCGATAAATACGAATTGGTGTATGTGTGGTATGACTACAAGGTAAAAAAACAGAAGGAGACTTTGGAAGTACCGGCGATGTCCTTCTATTATGTGAAGAAGAAGGATAAAAAATACTATGTTGTACCTGCAAAAGATGTAAACGAGAAAATGAGTGAAAACTCCAGAAAAGAATACAGCGAATTTATGAAGGGCGATGTTTATCAGGAATATGATAAAGCATACCAGACTTTTATCAGAAAAAATCCAAAATATGAGAACAGCCTGCAAAATAAATTTGAGGAAATAGTAAAATAGCGGAGAGAACAGTGAAAAGAATAATTTTGATGGTAGCATATAATATTCTCTTAGTACCGGTTATGTGGTTTAAACTGTGTTATTACGCACGGCACGTAGAGAAGTACACAGAGGAAGAACGTTATAAAATGCTGCGTTTTATTGACAGTCGGGCAATTAAAGGCGGACGTATCACCATTGATGTACATGGACAGGAAAATATCCCAAAAGAAGACGGTTTTATGTTTTTTCCTAATCATCAGGGACTGTTTGATGTACTTGCAATTATGCATGCATGTCCGAGACCATTTTCCGTAGTTATGAAAAAGGAAGTACAGAATATTCCGTTTCTGAAACAGGTCTTTGCGTGTATGAAGGCTTATGCCATTGACAGAGATGATGTAAGACAATCCATGCAGGTCATCCTTCAGGTAGCAAAGGAAGTAAAGGAAGGCAGAAATTATCTGATTTTTCCGGAAGGTACAAGGACAAAGGATCCAAACAATGTTCATGATTTTAAAGGTGGAAGCTTTAAAAGCGCCACAAAGGCAAAATGTCCCATTGTTCCGATAGCGCTTATCGACTCTTATAAATCCTTTGATACAAAGTCGATTGAGAGAGTTACCGTTCAGGTGCATATTTTAAAGCCGATGCTTTACGAAGAATATAAGGACATGAAAACAGTGGAGATTGCCGCAGAGGTAAAATCACGAATTGAAAAAGTAATAAAAGAAAACGAATAAAAAGGGGCTGTCGAATGCGACAGCCCCTTTAATTTAATTTCCGAAATTCCAAGGGTGTCATTCCCGTCGTTTTCTTAAACATGGCAATGAAGTGGCTGGAGTCTGTAAAACCGCTTTGTCTGGCAATTTCCTGTACCTCTGCATGGGGAAAGGTGAGAAGAAGCTCTTTTGCCTTGTTCATTCTCCAAGTCGTTAGATATTCATACGCAGAACAGCCCAGAAAACGTTGAAAGAGACGAGTGAGATATTGAGGCGTAATGAAAACCTGATGACTTAATTCCTGAATGGTAAGTTCTTCTGCATAATTGCTTTCGATTTCCTTTAAAACAGGAGCAACATATCTTTGGTAGAGCGGTTCGTGAATAAAATTTTCTGTGGATACACCATCGGCAAAAAACATAAGAAGACGATAACAGTCAACAGACAATGCTTTTGCATCTAAAGGAGGATGCTCATATTTTTTTATGGTGTTTTCAATAATCTGTGCAATTTGCACGCCCTGCTCTTTTGAAGTAAAAATAACCGGTCTGCCACCTAGAATTTTGCCGATATTGATTTCCAGTGTTCCTGCAAAAGTAAAAAAACAGGTATTCCACTCATTTGTTTCCCCGTAGTAGGAGTGGTTTATATGGGGGGCAATGAGAAATCCTTCCCCCTCTTTTAAGGTATAATGTCTTCCCTGAATGGAAATATTTCCAAAGCCTTTTTCCGTTTGCAAATAATGATAGAGAGGATATCCCTTTGGACGAATGGTAGCTTCCTGTGTCCAATGATTTCCAATGGAATTAAAGGTAAATGGTTCATTTAAGGGAGTGTCTCTGAAGTAAATGGGCATTTTTATCACCTGTTTCGAAATGTTATATTATTTAGCTAAACATATCATACAATAGGAGAAATATCAATGGTAAAATAGAGACATATCAGCAAGAGAAAAGGAGATACGAAATGAAGACGTTTGATTATAATCAGGTGAAAAATCCTGAATATTTCAGAGACAATCGTTTAGATGCACATTCCAGCCATAGATATTATCAATCTTTAGAAGCTATGGAGATTGAAGAGGAAGATTTTAAATACAGTTTAAACGGACTTTGGAAATTCCATTATGCAAAAAATTACAGAAGCGCCATACAGGGATTTGAAAAAGAGGAATATTGCTGTAAAGCATGGGATGATATCCGTGTGCCTGCTCATATTCAGATGGAAGGATATGATGTGCCGCAGTATGCCAATGTGCAGTATCCGTGGGAAGGAAAAGAATATATTGTGCCGGGACAAATTCCGGAAGAATTTAATCCTGTGGCAAGCTATGTAAAATACTTTGAAGTTCCGGAAAATATGAAAGGAAAAAGAATTTTTATATCCTTTCACGGAGCAGAAAGCGGATTGGCGGTTTGGTTAAACGGGGAATTTGTAGGATATAGTGAAGACAGCTTTACACCTTCTGAATTTGAATTAACTCCTTACATCAAAGATGGAAAAAATAAGCTGGCAGCACAGGTGTTTAAGTGGACAAGCAGCAGTTGGTGTGAAGATCAGGATTTCTTCCGGTTTTCAGGATTATATCGAGATGTATACCTGTATACCATTCCGGAGGTTCATATTGCAGATTTAAGAGTGAGAACTTATCTGGATGATACTTTTGCAAAAGCAGATTTGGAAATAAAAGTAAAAGCTTCAGCAGCAGGAAAAGTTCGCATTACTTTATCTCATCAAGAAGAAATTGTTTGTTGCCAGGAGAATTTATTAGAAGAAGACAGCACTTTTGTAATAAAAACAGAAAATCCAAAGCTTTGGAGTGCAGAAGCGCCAAATCTCTATGATTTATTACTGGAAGTAATGAATGATAACGGAGAGGTTGTAGAAGTAGTTCCTCAAAAAGTAGGATTTCGCAGATTTGAGATGAAAGATAATCTCATGACCTTAAACGGAAAACGTATTGTGTTTAAAGGTGTTAATCGTCATGAATTTTGTTCTGCGACAGGCCGTCATGTAAAAAAAGAAGATGTAATCAAAGATATTATGACCATGAAACAGAATAATATCAATGCAATCCGCACCAGCCATTATCCGGATGAAACTATGATTTATGAACTCTGTGATGAATATGGTTTGTATATGATTGCAGAAAATAATCTGGAGTCCCACGGCTCATGGGATGCTCCTGCTGTGTATGCAGGGGACAAATCAGGGGTTGTACCTATGGACAATCCAAAATGGCTTGCAATGATGCTGGACAGAGTAAATTCCATGTACCAAAGAGATAAAAATCATCCGTCTATTCTAATCTGGTCTTGCGGAAATGAGTCCTATGGCGGTAAAGATATTTATGAAATGTCCAGATTTTATAAAAAAGAAGACCCTACCAGACTGGTACATTATGAAGGCGTATTCCATGACAGGCGTTATAATGACACCAGTGATATGGAAAGTCAAATGTATACAAGCGTAGAAAATATTAAAAAGTTCTTGGAAAAAGACCGAACAAAGCCATTTATCTGTTGTGAATATACACATGCTATGGGAAATTCCTGCGGTGCAATGCACAAATATACGGATTTGACTGATACAGAGCCATTATATCAGGGTGGATTTATCTGGGACTATATTGACCAGTCTATTGATAAAAAAGACCGCTATGGAAAGATTTATCAGGCTTACGGAGGTGATTTTGGAGATCATCCTTGCGATTATAATTTCAGTGGGAACGGAATTGTATACGGAAAAGACAGAAATCCTTCTCCAAAAATGCAGGAGGTAAAATTTAATTATCAGAATATAACGGCAGAGGTAGAAAAAGATAAGGTAACAGTTATCAACAAAAATCTTTTTGCGAATACCAATACCTTTGATTGCACAGTAGCTTTACAAAAAGACGGAAAACTGATAAAACAAGCAGTTCTTGAAACAAATGTAGAGCCTCTTTCAAAAGAAGAATATAAGCTTCCAATTCCTGTGCAGACATTGCAGGGAGAATATACGATTACAGTATCCTTCTTGCTAAAAGAAGATACTTTATGGGCAAAGAGAGGTCATGAAGTAGCTTTTGGACAGTATATTTATGAAGTTGCGAAAGAAAGAGAAGAACATAAGGGCGAATTTGAGGTTATTAACAGTGACCACAATTTTGGCGTAAAAGGCGAAAACTTTGAGGTGATGTTTTCTTACTTAAACGGCGGCTTAGTATCCTATCGTTATGGCGGAGTGGAGATGATAAAAGCAATTCCAAAGCCAAACTTCTGGAGAACACCTACGGACAATGACGAAGGAAACTTAATGCCTATGCGTTATGCTCAATGGAAGATTGCAAGTATGTATCTTTCACATAAAAAACCATCGGACGAAAATTATCCGGATAGTATGAACCCCGAACTTGAAATTACAGAGGAATATGCAAAAATCACATATACTTACTATTTACCTACTACACCGGAGGCATATTGTAACCTTTCTTATAAAGTGTATGGAGATGGTTATATTGAGACAGAGTTGTATTATGAACCTGTAAAAGAGCTGAAGGATATGCCTGAGTTTGGCGTAATCTTTAAATTTGATGCAGACTATGAAAATGTTTCATGGTATGGAATGGGTTATGAAGAAACTTATGCAGACAGATGCAGAGGTGCAAAGCTCGGCATTTATAGCAATAAAGTAAAAGATAATATGGCAAAATATTTAAATCCACAGGAATGTGGCAATAAAACAGGAGTACGCTGGGCATCTGTTACGGATAGTAAAGGAAGAGGTATGCTGTTTACAGGTAATAAAGTAGAATTTTCTGCGCTTCCTTATACTCCGCATGAAATGGAAAATGCCAGACATGATTTTGAACTTCCCCAGATACACTATACAGTAGTACGTGTTTCCAAGCAGCAGATGGGTGTTGGCGGAGATGACAGTTGGGGAGCAAAGACACACAAAGAATATCTGTTAAATACAGAAGAACCAATTCGATTTATTTTTGGCTTTAAAGGAATATAAGTAAAAAAGCATAGGTAAAAAGAAGCTGCATCAGGTAAAATATTTGGTGCAGCTTTTAAAGAAATACAGAAAAAAAGTCAAAAAGAGCACCTTTGGATTAGGGATTAATTTCTATCTTTACCCTGCGAAAAAACAAAGTTGAAGAAAGATAGATAAATGGAGTTGCAATCGGCTGTATATCATGTGCCCGCGCTGCTTGAAGAATGTATCGACGGATTGAATATCCAGCCGGGTGGAACCTATGTCGATGTTACGTTCGGCGGGGGCGGTCATTCTCGTGCCATTTTAGGACATTTAGGCGAATGTGGACGTTTGTTTTCTTTGGACCAAGATGAAGATGCCCGGCAGAATAGCCTTGATGATCCTCGATTTACGTTTGTCCATAGTAATTTCCGGTTTTTGAAAAACTTCATGCGTTATTACGGGGTGGATCGGGTCGATGGGATTTTAGCCGATTTGGGAGTTTCTTTTCACCATTTCGATGATTCGGACCGGGGATTTTCCTTTCGTTTCGAAGGGCCTCTCGATATGCGAATGAATCGACGTTCGGGACAGACGGCGGCTCAATTGATAGCTACGTGTAGCGAGGAAAAATTGGCCGATTTGTTTTTTTT
>ENA-OPSF01000373-OPSF01000373.1-human-gut-metagenome-genome-assembly--contig:-NODE-373-length-41745-cov-8.348357_pt1 | contig 41745 bp, 30 predicted proteins | sample MGYA00241452_ERZ501896 | MGnify/ENA primary metagenome ERZ501896 (study PRJEB25962, sample SAMEA2042111) | human gut metagenome | biome: human gut; feature: human-associated habitat; material: faeces... | reverse complement strand
TTTTTTGTGGCGCATTTTTGCATTTTTCGAATTGCGCCACAAACATACTATCTACACCAGAGCGTTTATGACGCTGATTTCATCTACTTTCTTGAGCTCACAAGGTCTGGCCGAAAGCGCGCCTCACGGTGCTTGTCGTGCAAACTCGAGTCGCACCGCCGTCTGGTCAGCGGGTAGCGAAGGCGGCGATGGCTTCGAGCACTTCGGGGGAGATTGTCTCGCTGATCTCGCCGTATTCAGACAGGTCGCCACTGACGGCGTGCTGGAAGAGATGATTCAGCCCCTCAAACAGGCGCACATCGTCGTTGGGCCTGTAGCGGCGCATCGCCTCGTAGTTGACAGGGGTAATCTGACGGTCGAGACTGCCGTATGCGGCAAAGACAGGGCATTTCACTGCCAATATATCCTTTGAGGGATCGTATGCTATCGAGTAGTCGATCCAGGGATTGCTGTTTGTAGCGATAATCTGGAGGTTGTTGCGCATCTGCGTGTAGATCGGGATCGGAGGCCATCCTGCGGTGATTGCGCCTACATCAACGCGCTCGCCGCGCTTCTTCAGATCATAGACTTTGAGGACGGCGGCAGTGTAGTCGTCGGCCACCTGCTGCGGCATTCCGGCGTTGAGAAGCTGCCGGGCGCTCTGCTCGGCCAGAATAGTGTCGGCGCCGACAGCGGGAGCGCCGAGAGTCACGATGAAGTCGGCATCACCCTTTGCGCCGAGCATGAACGCGATCGTGCCCCCCTCGCTGTGGCCAAGAACACCGACCTTTTTATAGCCCCGGCCGCGAAGCCAACCGACAACGGCACCGGCATCACCGGTCAGATCGGCAGTGGTAGCATTCGAGGCGTCGCCTGTCGATGCGCCCGTACCACGGTCGTCATAGCGCAGCGTAGCCACTCCGCAACGGCCCAGATAGTCGGCGATGACGGCGAAAGGCTTGTGATTGAACAGTTCCTCGTCGCGGTTCTGCGGCCCGCTGCCCGTCACCATTACGAGCACCGGCGTCGACAGGTCGGCGCCGTCGGGCAATGTCAGAGTACCGGCGAGCACCGACCCTCCCGCTGGATTTTCGACCGACACTTCCTGTGTCGTATAGGGGAACGGCGGCTTAGGATTCTGCGGGCGGCTCAGGGCGTCGGGCGACTGAGGCTCAAGGCTGAGCGCGAACGACACGCCGCTCTGACGCATCGTGCCCTCTATACGGCCGCCGGCAAGACGGCCCGAATAGCTTAGTCCTATGGCGGGGACGGCTACCGACAGCGAGTCGGCGCCGAGATACTCGACTGTTCCGGGTATGCCGAACGCTCCCTGCGAGGGGGAGTCGAGTTTGAATGTAGGTTTGCCATCACCCTCGCCGATATGGAAAACGAGCTTCAGATCGACATTCGGCGCGGGAGTAAGTGTGCCCGTCCAGGCGCCTTGCAGCGAGATCGCTGAAGCCGTAATTACGGCCGCGAGCATGAGCGATAGGAGGATTAGTTTCTTCATTGTCTGTTAATTGACTGATATTTTATATATTGTTGTGCCGCGCGAACCGACAACGAGACTGTTGCCGACAACCACAGGCGACGATTCGAAGTTGTTGCCGACATTGCGGCGCGTCTTTATATCTCCGGTGCGCCCGTCGATGAGATAGAGATTCCCGGCGCAGTCGCCGGTAACGACCCAGAGTTTTCCGTTGGGATCGGTGAAACTGACGGGCGACGACCACGCATAGATGCGCAGCGGCGTCGAGTATACCTTACGACCCGTCTTGCGGTCGAAAGCCATGAATGCGCCGTTCTGGCCGTCGGTGTTCATGACGCAGTTGGCGAAGAGCAGATCGGCGCAGTCGGCTGTTCCCGGAAGTGTCGAGGCATAGAAACCGCCGTCGAAATGCTTCTTGCCGGTTTCGAAACGACGGCCGTTGACCTTCGTGCGCCATATCTCACGTCCCGTGGCGGCGTCGAGCTTCACAAGAGCTGCGCCGCCTGTTCCCTGACGGTCGATCTCACTGCCGATGTAGATATAAGGGTGTCCGTCTTCAATTTCCACTACAGGGGTGCAGTCAGTGTCGTCCCCCATGCTGTAGTGCCACACGGGGCGCATCGTGTCGAGATTGATGCCTAAGACATTCCCGCCGTTGTCGGCAGTGAAGCCGTAGTTTGCATAGACAGCCATAGAGGCCTCCATCCCGGGCGCGCCGTAGTCGGCGCGGTAGCGCATCGTCGAATGGAGCGTAAGGCGCCCCGGCTCAATCATATACTTATAGACGACGCCGTTCTCACCCGGCCGGAACAGAAACCGCCCGACTCGGATCGGCGACGAGTCGAAAGCTCCCCAATGGCGCCATGCCGACGGATCTTCAGGGAATGTCTGCGTGACCTCTCCTTTGAACAGGTCGACGACAAGATGGCCGAAAGGCCGCTGCGCCGGTACGCCCTGCCCCACATAGAGGTTGCCGTTGAGCGTCGGGTCGAGCGACACTGTTCCTTTAATGGGATTGCCGACATCGATAGCCCTGCGCGAGGCTTTGCCTGTAGCGAAGTCGATGAAATAGACCTTCGAAGCGAGCGAGCCGACTATCACCTCACGTCCCGAAAAGCCTTGAGCGAACTGCGCCGACATGCGCCGCAGGCAGCTGTCGGGCCATTCTACATAAAGCGGCTGGCCGGTCCATCCGCTGCCGCCGCCCCAGCGGCCGAAGCCGGTGTCGCGGTTGTCGGCGTCGGTCTCGAAAGCCCAGTCTATTTCGAAACGCGACGGCACACTGTCGAGCCGTCCGCCGAAATCAGCCTGCCGGAACGCACCGCGCCGGAATGTGAACGCGCCTGGAGCATCGGCGTAGAGGTCAGTGAGATTTTCGATTCGGCCGTCGACGCCTTCAGCCTTGATGTCGGTGCAGAATTCTATCTTCTCGGCCGAGGGATAGATCGTGTCGGGCAGGCGCTCGATGACAACTGTTTCGAGAGCGGCTTCAGCGACGGAGTCGGAGTCGGCGGTAGCGGCTGATCTCTTCGCCGAAGAGCCGCCGCACGAGGTTGCCGCAACCGATAGCGCTGCGGCAAGAAAAGCGGTTAATGTTTTGTTTGTCATGACGCAGCAAAGTTAAGAAATCATCGCGGATCGTAGCGCAACAACACTTGATATTGAGAATAATTATCGCGCAACCTGAGCTTTATTGTCCCTGCGCCGCTTTCGAGAATCCATTCCTCATCGCCCTTTTCGCTGTCAGACGACTGAAGAGTGAAGTCCATTCCTTCGGCACACTGCGCCAGAATCAGATCCTTTGCCTCATTCAAAAACAGTTTCGCCTTCTCTAACGCCTTAGGGTCTTTCTTTCCGGGAGTTTTCTCGAAACAGAAATAGTTTTCGACATTTCTGTTACCGTTTTTATCAGTGTCGACAGCGAAGATGAAATAGTTGCTTGTCAGAGGACTATCGGGGAAGCTGAACAGCTTCTCGGGCGATTTTCCGGGATCGAAAACGACCTCAATATCGTTTATGCGGTTATAGCCGTTACTATAAATTTCCGCGTTTTCAGCACCGGCATTTTTGAGCATGGCTAACTCCGTGTTGATGTCGGTCGACGGGTCAATCCACCCGAAATGCTTGAGAATCAGATCGACGGGGTGGATTGAGATCCTTATCGGGCGGAAATCAATAGCCCCTTCGGCCGGCTCCGGAATCCGGCGGTAAGGCTTCACCGCATATCTCTGGCGGGTGCGGTCTTCGGGATAATATTCTATGTCGCGGATCTGATAGCCATAGGCTTTCCCGTCGGTCATCAGTTCGCGCCTTATCCAGTTGCCGTGAGAGTCAACGTCGGTAACATGGTAATCGATAAAAAACTTGTAGTCGCCGAGATAGTCACGCAGAACAAACCCGTTATCGGGATCGACAATCGGCGCAACAATCCAGTCGCTTCTCACCGGGAAATAATTATAGCTGAAATCGCCTCCCGATGCCGGTATTTTAACATATTCCACCGAACCGTTCACCGTAGTCTCTTCGGCATAGAGAAACGACCCCGGCGTGGTCTCAAGTATGAGATCGACATGTCCGTTATCGTCATGGGAATAATGTTCTTTATGATCACTCGCCAGCTTTCCGTCTGGCGAAAACGTCACAGTCACGGTGGAAGTACCGTCGTTATAGGTCGTTGTCACCATGTTTTTTACATGTCCCCGAACCTCGAAAAGCATAGCGTCGTAGAATTTCCTTGGTGCAGGAAAAGCGGTTGTCGACAGAGCCAGTGTTGTCGCTGCCGCCAGAATCAGTCGTAATTTCATTTGATTGGTCTGTTTAATAACTCGCAAATTTAGCCCGAATCGCCGGGATATACAACCCCATCTTCGGATTCTACCGATAAGTTATTTTTTTGTAACTTTGCGGCTGAATTCCTATTGCTGATAATTAAATGCTTACTTTACCTATTCATTTTGCTCCCTATCTGAAAGAAGTTATATGGGGAGGCGACAAGATCGCACCGTTAAAAAACATCGCCACAAGCCTGACCTCAATCGGCGAAAGCTGGGAAATCTCAGCTGTCCCGGGCCACGAGAGTATCGTCGACGAAGGCCCCCTCAAAGGAAAGAAGCTCACCGATCTCTGCCTTGAATACGGCGCCGGTCTGCTCGGCACGGCAGTGACAGAACGCTACGGCACCGACTTCCCCCTCCTGATAAAAATCATCGACGCCGCCCGCGACCTCTCGGTTCAGGTTCACCCCGACGACGAGCTGGCCATGAAACGCGCCGGAACGCGCGGAAAAACCGAGATGTGGCACGTTCTGTCCACTGAGCCGGGCGCACGCATCCATGTCGGCCTGCGACGCAAGCTGACCTCCGACGAGCTGATGAAGCTTGTCGAGGAAAAACAAATTATGGACGCCGTCGCCTCCTACGAATCGAAGACGGGCGACACCTTCTTCATTCCCGCCGGACGAATCCACGCCATCGGCGCCGGCAACCTGCTCGTCGAAATTCAGGAATCGAGCGACATAACCTACCGCCTCTACGACTACGACCGCCGCGGTGCCGACGGCAAACCCCGCGAGCTCCATCTCGCCGAAGCGCGCGACGCCATCGACTACACCGTCATCGCCGACTACCGCAATGCCCCTCTGCGCCACGAGGCGACAGAGACGCTCGTCGACTGCCCCATGTTCACAACCGTTCGCCACGAGATCACCGGCGACCTGCCTCTGGGCAACGACAGCCGCTCGTTCATGGTCGTCATCAATCTCGGCGACGACGCGCGTCTGACATGGCAGGGAGGCGCTACCACGCTCCGCCGCGGCAATTCGCTGCTGCTCCCCGCCTCGATGTCCGAAGTGACAGCCTGCGGCCCCGCCACCCTGCTCGCCGTCACCGTAAAATAATTTTGATTTCAGAACGGCGTTGTCTATCTTTGTGTCGTGCGCAAACCGGTGATTCTGATTGTGGCCCTGATTGCGGCTTTGCTCGTCGGCTGTAAGGAAGATACAGCCGGACCGCTGCGCATGGGGCGACGTCAGTTCCACCTCAACGACTCGACGGAATATCTCGCCATCATAGGCGACATCCAGTCGATGGTTCACTACCCCGCCAACCGCGACTACCTTAAGGCGACGGCCCACTGGCTCATCTGGCAGTATGCTCTGCATCCCGAATCGCTGAGAGCCGTAATACTTACGGGCGACATAACCGAAGACAACTCTCCCGAAGAATGGAGGATTGCCGGCGAACTGCTCTCGGATCTGGCCGCGACGGTGCCGGTGATTCTCACAACCGGCAACCACGACTACAACACCGACGAAGGACGCGCTTCGACAGGAATCAACAATATAGCCCCCGCCGGGGCGGCCCGACGCGCTATCGTGGCTTCTTTCGAAGAAGGTCGCGTCGAGAATGTCGTCTACCGAATCCGCTTCGGCGGTCGCCCGCTGTCGGTTATCGTCCTCGAATTCGGGCCACGCCGCGAAATCGTCGAAAAGGCTCGCGATTATATAGCCGGTCACCCCGACGAACGCTTTCTGCTGCTCACCCACGAGCTCCTGACTGCCGACGGCGAAATCATTGCCGACGGCGATGCCACCGCCCCTAAAGTGTGGTTTAACGAAAAAGTTGCCGCCCCGGCAGAGATAATGCGTGAGCTTGTCATTCCTTTCGATAATGTCAGGGCTACGCTATGCGGCCACAACGGCTTCTGCGCCCATCACTTCGACCTCAATGCCTCGGGGCGCCCTGTCTGCTCGGTACTTTTCAATCTCCAGAGCCAGGCCTACGGGGGCGACGGATGGCTCATGCTCTGGCAGACCTCCGACGGAACGACAGTGGAGTCGGTGCTCTTCAATGCCGTTTCCGACAATTTCTGCTCCGACAGCTTCGCAAATTTCGCTTTCAGACTATGACCTACGACTGAACCTCAGGCTTAGGAACGTCGTCGACAACCTCAATTCTCTCATTGTCGAGGGTGCCGGTATAATTGAACAGCTTCAGCCCGAACAGAGGCGCCACGGCGGCGATATGTTCGAACAGCGCGCTCTGTATGGCTTCATAGGCTGTCCAGGCTGTTGTCGAGGTGAAGCAGTAGATCTCGAGAGGGATTCCGCAGCTTGTCGGAGAAAGCGTGCGCACGAGAAGCTGCTCCGTGTGGTCGAACTCGGGACGGCTCAGGATATATTCGCACAGATAGGCCCGAAGCAGTCCGAGATTGGTATCGACCGTGCCATTGACAACTGCCAGTCCGGGATCAAAGACGGGCGTCGCGGCTGCCTTCTCCACAAAAGTCTTCAGAATCGGAAGCTTAGCCGCTATGGCCGCAGTGCTCTCGGGAGTGACGGGCACAACCGAGTTCGTCTCGACAAGAATACTGCGCATTATGCGGCGCGCTCCGCTGTCTTTCATACCGCGCCAGTTCTGGAACGACGACGACACGAGGGTATAGGGGGGCAGCGTGACTATGGTGTTGTCGAAATTCTGGACTTTCACCGTGGTCAGCGACATATCGAGGACAACGCCGTTGGCGGGGGTCGACGGCACTACTATCCAGTCGCCCACATGCAACATATTGTTCTGAGCAAGCTGAATTCCGGCGACAAACCCGAGAATACTGTCCTTGAAAACGAGCATCAGGGCCGCCGCGAACGCGCCAAGTCCGGTCAGCAGCACCACCGGAGATTTATCAAGCGCTATCGAGACGGCTATAATGACGGCAACAAGCCACACGATGCCCTGCATTGTATTGAGAATTCCTTTCAGAGGGAGATTCCGGGTGTTCTGCCGGGCGTCGTAGATGCGCCATACGAATCCCACTATAGCGTTGACGGCAATCGCTATCGTGATGACAAGATAGATCTGAAGGGCCGACACACAGAATGAGCGTAGCTCAGTGCCGTAACGCAGGGCGAGAGGAATGAGCGCGAGCATAGCCAGCGGGGGCAGAATGTGGCTGCAGTGGAGCAGCACTTTCTGCTTCAGCATATTTTCGGCCATGGCGCTTTTGCGCAGACTGACAAATTTGCGCGCGCCCCAGAGAACGGCAACACGTGTCAGCCAGCCCAACGCCACAGCCATAACGACAATCACGGCGACATAGACGACCTGGTCGAGCGTCGGATCGTGGTCGAAACCGAGGTAGTCGAGAACAGTCCGCACACCCCGCATGAGCATTCGGGCGAGACGGTGGGACGGAATAATTTCACTTAACATCATGCATCTGAAACAGCTGAACGTGAGTAAATCAGTCAATGAGGAAACGCCGGGGCTGTTTCTTTGGTTCAATACGGTCAAAAAACAGAGTTTTTGGTTCGGTTAACCGCAATAATGGTATGAAAATCATGTCTTTTATTACTAAATTTGCAACGTAATGACATATCACCTCCTGCGAGAGAGCCGTGTCTTTAACCTCAGAGTCTAATTTCGTATAGTTTTCCGCATGTTGAGAAAAATCAGGATTGTCTTCGCGACAATATTTTTCATTGGGATAACATTGCTGTTCCTCGATATTACCGGCGCTACTCACGCGTGGCTCGGATGGATGGCAAAAGTTCAGTTCCTTCCGGCGCTCATGGCGCTTAACGTCGGCGTAATCGCCATTCTTGTGGTGCTCACACTTGTTATGGGGCGCGTCTATTGCTCGGTCATCTGCCCGCTCGGAGTCATGCAGGATATTATGTCGTGGCTCGGAGGGCACGGAAAGAAAAGGCGTTACCGCTTCAGCTATTCACCGGCCATGACATGGCTGCGCACGACAGTCCTCGTTCTCTTCGTGCTCGCCATCGTCTTCGGCATCAGTTCGTTTGTGGCGCTTCTTGCCCCCTACAGCTCCTACGGCCGCATAGTGTCGAACCTATTCTCTCCCGTATATATCTGGGTAAACAACCTTCTGGCCGACATTGCCGAACACTTCGACAGCTACGCTTTCTACAGCCGCGAGGTCTGGATCCGATCGGCTTCGGTGTTCGCCGTTGCGGCTCTGACATTTGTCATCCTGTTCGTTCTGGCGTGGAGAAACGGCCGCACCTACTGCAACACCGTCTGCCCCGTAGGAACCGTATTGGGATTCCTCTCGCGCTTTTCGCTGCTGAAAATCAATATTGATTCCGAGAAATGCAATGCCTGCGGCCTCTGTTCGCGCCGCTGCAAGGCTGCCTGCATCGACGGCAAGAACCACACTGTGGACTACTCGCGCTGCGTGGCCTGCTTCGACTGTGTCGACACCTGCACCCACGGAGCCATCAGCTACGGCCTGCGCCGGAAATCAGCGAAGACCGTTTCCGAACCTGAGTCCGATAAAGCCGATTCGTCGCGCCGCTCCTTCATAACCGTAACAGCAGCGCTGGCAGGCGCCGCAGCCATGAAAGCAGCCGACAAGACCGTCGACGGCGGCATGGCGGTTATTCTCGACAAGCAGATTCCCGAACGGAAGACCCCCATAGTGCCTCCCGGCGCCAAGAGCCTCAGAAATGTCGCCGACCGCTGCACAGGCTGCCAGCTATGTGTTCAGGCGTGCCCCAACGGAGTGCTACGCCCCTCGGGCGGAGTGCTGACGCTGATGCAACCTACCTCGTCGTATGAGCGCGGATACTGCCGTCCCGAATGCACCGCCTGTTCCGACGTATGCCCCGCCGGAGCCATCGAAAAGATCGACGTGGCCGAGAAATCATCGATTCAGATCGGTCATGCCGTATGGATCAGAAAAAACTGTATTCCTGTCGTCAACGGCGACAGCTGCGGCAACTGCGCTCGCCACTGCCCTGTAGGAGCCATAACGATGGTGCCGCTCCAGCCCGACAAGGAGGACTCGCCGAAGATTCCGGCAGTCAACACCGAGCGCTGCATAGGCTGCGGCGCCTGCGAAAACCTGTGTCCGGCGCGCCCGTTCAGCGCAATTTATGTCGAAGGACACGAAGTTCACCGTAAAATCTAAGCTAACATTCCCGACCTATGAGCAACAACGATAAAGGGTCACTCGGCCGCCGCAATTTTCTCAAGATTTTCGGAGCCGGAAGCGCTGTAGCCGCTACTGCCGCTGTTGCCGGATGCCGGTCAGACCGCAATCCCGCAACCGGCGACACCATAACCGCGCAGGGGGAGATTCCGAAAGACAAAATGGAATACCGAACCAATCCGAAGACAGGCGAGAAGGTGTCGCTTCTGGGCTACGGCTGCATGCGCTGGCCCGACACCGACGGAGGCGTCGGAAAGAGTGACGCTCCGCTCGACCAGGACACCATAAACCGTCTTGTCGACTATGCCATCGACCACGGCGTGAACTATTTCGACACATCGCCCGCCTACTGTCAGGGCCGTTCGGAAGAAGCCACAGGCATTGCTCTCTCGCGGCATCCGCGCGACAAATATTTCATAGCCACGAAGCTGTCGAATTTCGCGCCTCAGACATGGAGCCGCGAGGCCTCGATAGCCATGTATCGCGACTCGTTCAAAAAACTCCGCACCGACCATATAGACTATATGCTGCTTCACGCTGTCGGCGGCGGCGAAGACTCGATGAAGACTCTCAATGCCCGCTATTTCGACAACGGCATTCTCGACTTCCTCATGAAAGAGCGCGAGGCCGGACGAATCCGCAATCTCGGCTTCTCATTCCACGGCGACATCAACGTGTTCGACCGTCTGCTTGCCGAGCACGACAAATACAAATGGGATTTCGTTCAGATCCATCTCAACTATCTCGACTGGAAAAACGAGGTCGACCCCGAGACGCGCAACACCAATGCCAAATATCTCTACGACGAGCTCGTCAAACGCCGGATTCCCGCCATCATCATGGAGCCGCTGCTCGGAGGACGGCTCTCGAATGTGCCCGACCATATCGCCGCCCGCCTCAAAGAGCGCGAGCCCGAACGCAGTGTGGCGTCATGGGCGTTCCGCTATGCCGGCACCCATCCCGACGTGCTGACTGTTCTGTCGGGCATGACCTACATGGAGCATCTTCAGGACAACCTGCGTTCCTACAGTCCGTTCAAGCCTCTGACCGACGATGAGACGGCCTATCTCTACGAAACGGCCGAACTGATTCGCCAATATCCCACTATTCCGTGTAATGACTGCAAATACTGCATGCCCTGTCCTTACGGCCTCGACATTCCCGGCATATTGCTCCATTATAATAAATGTGTCAACCAAGGCAATGTTCCAGAAAGCGCCCAGGCCGAAAATTACCGCAAGGCTCGCGAGGCGTTCCTTGTGGGTTACGACAGGTCGGTTCCGCGGCTGCGTCAGGCAAGCCACTGCATAGCCTGCGGCAGATGCAAATCTCATTGCCCCCAGGAGATCAACATTCCCGCCGAGCTGGCCCGTATCGACGGCTTCGTTGAAAAACTAAAACAGGACAAGCTATGATCGACAGCCTCGTCGACTTACTCCACAAAGGGAACCACACTCTGGTAGTCGCCAACGGCGACGACGTCCGCACTTTCGGACGCCGCGGCGTGGCCGATCTCTTCGAGCTACTCACTTCCAACCCTGAATTCCTTCGCGGAGCCTCGGTTGCCGACAAAGTCGTCGGCAAGGGCGCCGCCGCTATGATGATTCTCGGCGGCATAGGCCGGCTCCACACCGACATCATCAGCGACGCCGCCATAGAGCTGTTCAGAGATAGCGGCGTCGAGATCTCCTACGACACCAGAGTCCCGTTCATCGCCAACCGCGACCATTCGGGGCGATGCCCCGTCGAGACCCTTTGCGAGCCCTGCGCCACTGCCGCTGAATGCCTGCCTCTGATCGAATCTTTCATTACCCGGCAATGCGAACGAAACTGATTCCCGCTTTTGCCGCTATTGCGCTGTCTCTTCAGACAGCCGCCTCCGAACCGGCCGACAGCCTGACACTGGGCGAAGTCGTCGTCACCGGCTCGCGCGACGCCGTCAACCCGCGCCATCTGTCGCAGACAGTGACTGTTGTCGGCCGCCGCACAATCGAAGCCGACATGCAGCAGTCGCTGCTGCCGACTCTGACAGAGCACGTTCCCGGCCTCTTCACTACCTCGCGCGGAGTCATGGGCTACGGAGTCTCCGACGGCTCGGCCGGCGCCATCTCGCTGCGCGGGCTCAACGGCTCATCGGGCCGGATGATGGTGCTCATCGACGGACACCCGCAGTATGCCGGAATTTTCGGCCATCCTATCAGCGATGCCTACCAGTCGATGCTGGCCGACAAGGTCGAGGTCGTGCGCGGCCCTGCCTCTGTAATCTACGGTTCAAACGCCATGGGCGGAGTCGTCAATATCGTCACGCGCCGCAACCGCACGTCGGGCGTCGAGACACAGCTCCACGCCGGAGCCGGCTCTTACGGGACGGTCGAAACTGAGCTGACAAATACGGTGAATGCCGGACAGTTCTCAAGCACCATAGCCGCCTCCTACAACCGCACCGACGGCCACCGGCGCAACATGGGCTTCGAGCAGTATGGCGGGTATGCCAAAGCCGCTTACCGCTTCTCTGACCGATGGGACATCTTCGCCGACGTCAACATAACCCATTTCAACGCCTCGTCGCCGGGCCCCATCGACGCACCGCTCGAAGACGGGCGCCAGCGCATAACCCGCGGAGTAGCCTCGGCGGCTCTCTCGAACGACTATGGCCACACCTCCGGCTCGCTGAGCTTCTTCTACAACTGGGGGCGTCATCATATCAACGACGGCTTCACCCCGGCCGAAGGGGAAACGTCGCAGGACGGCCGGTTCCGCTCGACCGACAACATGATGGGCGTCTCCGCTTATCAGTCCACAGCATTTTTCAAGGGAAACCGCACGACCATAGGCTTCGACTGGTTCCGCTACGGCGGACGTGCCCTGACGCGCTACGTAGCCGGGGAATCGGCCGGAACCGAACGCCTCCTTGTCGACAAACATGAAGATGAACTGGCCGGCTATGTCGACATTCGTCAGGACGTAGCCCGGATTCTGACCCTCAACGCCGGACTGCGCGTCGACAACCATTCGCGCGTCGGCACGGAATGGGTGCCTCAGGCCGGCGCCGTCGTCCGTCTGCCGCGCGAAATTACCCTCAGGGCCTCGGCCGCCAAAGGATTCCGCTATCCGATTCTGCGCGAGATGTATATGTTTCCGCCTCAGAATCCAGACCTCAGGCCCGAATCGATGTGGAACTACGAGCTGTCGTTCCGTCAGACCCTCGCCGCCCACCGCATATCCTACGGAGTCAACATATTCTATATCGACGGCAAGAACCTCATTGTGACGCTTCCCAACCCCAACGGCACGGGGCGTCTCAATCAGAACAGCGGCAAAATCGACAACGCCGGATTCGAGCTGCAGGCCGCATGGGACATAACGGCCGCATGGAGCGTCAACGCAAACTACAGCTTCCTCCACATGAAGAGGCCCGTCATCGCCGCCCCCGAGCACAAGCTCTATGCCGAAGGGCAGTTCACGAGCGGTCGCTGGCTTGCCGCCACCGGAGTAGAATATATCGCCGGGCTCTATACCTCGACCGGGCCCGAGATGAAAGAGAGCTTCGTGCTCTGGAACCTGCGCGGCTCGTTCCGCGCCCTGTCATGGCTGACGCTATGGCTGCGCGCCGACAACCTGCTTGCTCAGAAATATGAGATAAACGCCGGCTATCCGATGCCGCGCGCTACCGTCATGGCCGGTGTAAACCTAAGATTTTAACAACAACCAAATATTATCCTCATCATGACTCAGACATCATCAATCCGTCTCTATCAGCTCGACTACCGTCGGGCCCGCACCTATCTCTACGCCGCCCTGTTCGTCATCGGCAACATCGCTGTTCCCCAGCTTTTCCACCTCGTACCCGACGGTGGCCACATCTGGCTCCCGATCTATTTTCTGACCCTGATTGCCGCCTATAAATACGGATGGCGTGTGGGACTGCTGACAGCGCTGGCTTCGCCGGTCGTAAACTCGCTACTTTTCGGAATGCCCGCCGTAGCGGCTCTTCCCGCAATCATGCTCAAATCGGTTCTGCTGGCCCTTATTGCCGGATTCATCGCCGACCGCTACCGCCGTGCGTCGCTGCTCATGCTCGCAGGCGTCGTCATCGCCTATCAGGTTCTCGGCTCACTCGGAGAATGGCTCATCACGGGCAGCCTCGCCGAAGCTCTCGCCGACTTCCGACTCGGCATTCCCGGAATGCTCCTTCAGGCTATCGGCGGATGGCTGGTGATTAACACCGTTTTACGTCGCTGAACGCCTTTTAACCATAGAATCAGCGCCATATTTAAAACTAATTGCTACTTTTGCGGCTGCAACTATTACTTTTTTACAACCGCAATAATATGAAAAAGCATTACGTTCTATTCTTTCTGGCGCTGATTGCGGCATTTATACCTGCCGCAGCCGACACCTACGTTGTCGACATCGACGACGTCAGCCGTGTTGAACTCGACATTGACGGCACTCCCGTCACAGGTCTCAAAAACGGGTCGAACTCAATCGATATGGGCTCGGCGAAATATCTTCGCGTGACAGCCAAAAAGGGTGTCGTCTTCACCGACGTCACCCTTATCGACACGTATAACGACAACGAAGAGATAAGCTGGCTCAACCGCGTCGAGACCGCCGACGGGCTTCAGTATATCGACCTACACACGAACTACCCCGAAGACGAGACATTCAGAATCCGCACCTCGGGAGCCGAAGACGTGCGCACAGCCACTCTGACGGTCACCGTCGACGACCCGTCGCTGGTACGGCTCGTCAGGGCCCATTCCGACGAGCCTGTCGAACTTGTGGCCGGGAAAGACAATATCATCAGATTCGATCCGGTAACGGAGACTCCGATGACCCTGACACCCACTGGAGAAAAGCCGCTCTATCGCATCACTCTGAACAACAAGGAGATTGAATCGAACGGCTACAGCTACACCATCCCCGCCGCCAACGGCGACCGGCTCGCCATCGAGGCTCTGTTCCCCGACGTCGACTGCAGCCTGACATTCAAATTCCAGAACGACGACGCCCTGAACTTCATCAAGACCATCGATATCGACGGCAAGCCCTTCACCGACTTCGCCTCCGGCAAGACCACCGTCAAGATGGGCGCAGGCCTCGAGATCAACGGCAACACAAACCTCTACGAGGTAACGACCTTCACCATCAACGGAAAGTCAGTGGCCTACTCGAACCCGTTCAAATTCCTCATCGAGGGGGACACCGAAATCTCTATCGCCGTAAAGCGCTATGCCTCGTTCGACATGACAGTGGATGTCGACGACCCGGCCCGTGTCCACATATATCAGGGCTATAGCTACAACGGCAACGAATATTCGCTCGTTGCGGGCGAAAACACCATCGAGGTTCTCCGCGACACCCCGATTGTCAGCCTCGTCCCCGCCGAAGGATGCTATATCGCCTCGCTGACCATAGGCGATTACGCCTACACCCGCGAAGAGCTTCAGGTCTCGCCCGTAATGGTCGGTTCTCTGAAAGAGGGCGAGGTGCTTAAAGTCACCACAGGCGTTATCGAGCGCGACGAGCGTTTCGCACTGTATGTCAGCGGACTCGAATCGGCAAAAGACTACTTCAAGCTCTGCCGCGCCGACCGCTCCGAGATAACGGGCATCACCGACGGATATACCCTCGTCGACTTCTACGAAGGCGACAACAGCTTCATTCTGACAACCGGCGCCCCGGTCGCCTCATACGTCTACCTCAACGGCGAGCAGATCGAGCCTGAATATCCCGACGCCCCGAACTACCGCCCCGTCATGGCCAATGACGACGTGCTGAAAGTGTTCTTCGGCGAGCGGCCTGAAAGCTACAACGTCACCTTCGACATCGTCGAGTCGGCCAAAGGCCACTATACCCTCGTCCACGACCTCATCGCCCCCGTCGACGCGACTGAAATCAAAGTCTTCGAAGGCACCGAGATAACCCTCACACCCGATGTCTACACGACGATGGCAGTTACTCTCGACGGCAATCCCCTCGAAAAAGGAACCGACGGAAGCTACAGCTTCACCGTCACGTCTGACTCGATTCTCAAAGTGACATCTTCGGAGAGCGGAATCGATTCCATCGGCGCCGACTCTGATTCAGAGGCAATCTACTACGACCTCACCGGACGCCGCATCAGCGCCCCCGAGCCCGGAGTTCCCGCCATACGGGTAGTCGGCGGCCACGCTTCTAAAATCATCCGCTGACACATTCAGCCGATAACCGTTTACGGCGTATTCTCTGCTTTTCGCGGTTTTTTACGCCCGAAAATTTGAGAATACGCCGTTTCTGTTGTAATTTCGCATCTTGTGGAACATCATATTAAAGAGTTGCTGCGTAAGGAGTGTCTGTTCCAGCTGTCTGAACCGACACTCGACAAATTTCTCGGACTGATGGACGAGCGCTGTCTGAAAGCCCGCGAAGTTCTGGTCATGACCGGCCAGACCGACCCCGACATATACATTGTCAAGGAAGGGATACTCAGCCACACTTATCTTGACGGGCAGAAAGAACGGACAGCCTTTTTCTCGATGCCCGGAACAATGACATTCTCGTCACATTGCTTTTATTTCGGCGAGCCGGCTCTCTATCAGGTCGAGGCATGCTGTCCGACAACCCTGCTCCACATTTCGAAAGAGCGCTTCGACGAACTGGCGGCCGACTCCCATGAATTCTGCCGGTGGGCCCTCAGCATGGCCCAGTGTCAGCTCTACTTCTACGAAATGAAGCAGGCTGTCATAAACGGCAACGCCCGCGAGCGTTTCAAAAGCCTTATGGACAGGCGCCCCGAAATAATGGCGCGGGTTCCAATGAAAAAAATCGCGTCATATCTCGGCATTACACAATCTTATCTTTGCAGGCTCAAAACTATCTACTTTAAAGCCCCCGAGAAGTTTTAACACCGTTTTTTGACATAGTACAATCTTTTTTCAGCATTTTTTTATTTGGTTTGCAAAATCAAATGGCAGCGGCCTGCCACTGCCTGAGAATTGCGATCATTCTATTCCTATACCATAACAACCACAGCCTATGAAAACAAATCGCTACAAAACACTTGTTCTGGCAGCTGCGATGATGTCGCCTATAGCCATTGTGGCTGCTCTCAACGGCCGGTCGCTGAGAGACAATGTCGCGCCGACAGTCATCGCGACCCCACTTGAGATGCGGTCAAGCGAAAAACCTATGGCACCGGCCGTGCGCAGGAGCGCCGCCGACATCGACGCCCGGCTCTTCGGATACAATGACAGCTACACCTCTCCGGGAATAGTCAGTTTCTCGCTCTCAGGCGACTACGACGGTCAGACCCACGTCCCCAACAGTCCGTCACTCGGGCGAGGCGGCGTCTATGTCGACGGCAGCTATTATGTGTGCACCTCAAGCGCAATCTACAAATACGACACCTCCGACTGGAGCGTTACCCCGGAGTCGGCCAGTTTCGACAAATCGACTTTCGAATATCCCTTCGAGCTCACCTACGACGTGACGACATCTACGGTCTACGGCTGTATGCAGGATCCGGGATGGAACCAGACCTACTTCTTCGGCACCCTCGACCTCGAAACCGGAAAAGCGACAAAGATAGGATCGGTCGTGCGCAAGATTATCGGACTGGCCGCCGACATCAACGGCGACATATATGCCATAATGAAATACGATACCGAGCCTGCGAACATATATCAGTCTAACGTCCTGACGCTCTATAAAATCGACAAGACCAACGCCGCCCTGACCCGTATCGGCAATCTCGGCATAACCTCATATTACGAAAATTTCTCGGCCACCTTCGACTTCAAGAGCGGAGCTCTGATAGTATGCAGCGACCCGACATATTCGACAAGCGCCGTCTACAGCGTCGATACCTCGACGGGTGCGGCGACAAAGATACGCGATACGGCCGGCGAGATGATGAAATCGATTTTCATCCCCTATGTTCTCACTCCGGCCGACGCCCCCGCTCTGCTGACGGATCTCTCCGTCAGATTCACCGACGCCCTGGGCAACGGACACATATCTTTCACCGCACCGACCCAGACCTATTCGGGCGAGACGCTTTCGGGCAAGATCGGCTACAGGATTACCGACCGCGACACCGAGCTTAAATCGGGCGAAATCAATCCCGGAGAAAAAGCCGACTTAGCCATTGCCGACCCAAACAACGGACAGCGCACTCTGACCGTTACCCTGACAAACAAAGCCTCGGGCTCACAGTCGGTCAACGATATCAAGACCTTCGTCGGCGCCGATACCCCCGAGGCTCCCGCCGCCATCACGGCCTCGGCAGACCGCAACAACGTCAGAGTTTCATGGACGGCTCCCGCGAAAGGAACCCACGGAGGTTTTGTCAACACCTCGGCTCTGACATATAAAGTCACCCTCCAGCCTATCGGCAAAGTTATCGCCGACGGCATAACCGCTACTGAAGTGACGACGGGGCTTGACCTCGAAGGCCAGAAAAGCCTCTATGCCGAAGTGACAGCCTCGGCGGACGCCATAGAAAGCGCGGCAGCAGCCTCGTCGCGCTTCATTGCAGGCACACCGTTCAACGTGCCCTACAGCGAAGACTTCGCCAATATCGAAAACTTCTATCTCTACACCATCGAAGACTGCAACGGCGACGGACACGGATGGGAATACTACACGACCTACGACGGCGCCTATCCCCAGTGTAACTATTCAACGGAGAATCCCAAAGACGAATGGCTCTTCACCCCGACAATCCATCTGCTCAAAGACAATCTCTACACCCTGTCGTTCCGCGCGTCGAACATGATGAAATCCCAACCCGAGAAATTCGAGGTCAAGCTCGGCGAAGCCCCGCGCTCTTCGGCAATGACAACCGTTCTTCTTGAGCCGGGCAACATCGGCAACGAGCTGTCGTGGACTTGGTTCGACTATTCGATAACGGTTGTCGTCGACAAAGACGGCGACTACAACATCGGCTTCCACGCCTTGAGCGAAGCCAACCGCCATATAATCGGTCTCGACGACATCAGCATTGCCGGAGCGCCTATGGCATCTCCCGCCGCTGCCTCGGCCGTGGAAATCGAGCCCGCACCCTGGGGGGCCCACACTGCGACACTGAAATTCCGCACTCCGACAAAAACCGTCGGCGGCGATCCTCTCGATGCCATCAGCCATGCGGACGTATATCTCAACAATGTTCTCTACAAGACTATCGACAATCCGGCGCCCGGCACCGACGTCGTTGTCCCGCTCAACACAGTCGACGGCGCCAACAGCGTGACTGTCTACTGCTTCAACGCCACCGGACGAGGCTTCCCGGCAACCGTCAGTGTTTTCACAGGCAAAGACAGCCCGGCCGCCCCGGCCAACTTCCGTGCTACAGTCGGCGATGAAGGGGTTGTACTGACGTGGGACACCCCGCTCGGAGCGCATGGCGGCACTCTCGACACCGAAGGGTTCGGATATGCTCTCGGATGCTATATAAACGGCGAGCTTTCGGTTCTGACCAACAACCTCGGAGCCGTCAACCGCTTCGTCGACACCGCAAAACGCGACAACCAGACGTCAATCATGTATGCCATAGCCGCTTTCAACGAAACAGGCGACGGCCCGACAGCGCTTTCAAACAGCGTGGTAACAGGTGGCAAGCCTTACACATTGCCGTTCTTCGAGACCTTCCCGAGCGGCTACAGCACTTACGGCGTCTGGGAAAACCAGTCGGTCAACCGCGGGCTCAGCGGATGGCGCATCTGGAATCCCGAAACCGACACCTTCAAGCCCTTCGACGACGACCAGGGCGCACTGGTCTTCCAGGCCGCCAAAGAAGGCGACGAATGCCGCCTGTTCTCGGGCAATATCGATATGCGTTCATCGCGCCATCCCGTTCTCTCATTCCGCTACCGCGGCGTCAACTCGAGCCAGAAGCTCACCGTTGAGGCAAGCGCCAACTCCGCGGAATGGCAGCCGGTAGGCGAAATAGTCCTCGACCCGGCCGACAACGAATGGCACACAGCCAAAATCTCCCTGAACCGCTTCAACGAGACAGAGTTATTCCAAATCGCCTTACATGCCACCGCCGTCGACCTCACGCCTATCGTCGTAGACTGCATAGAGATACGCGACGTATTCACCGACGACCTCGGCATTGCCTTCTCGTCGCGCCATAACTTCTATCCCGGCGAGCCCCAGACTCTGACAGCAACAGTAACAAACCTCGGAGAAAACAATGCCGAGGCATGGAGCGTCGACTTCCTGCGCGACGGCGAAGTGATAGCCACCGCCGACGGACAGGCCCTCGTTCCCGACCAGACAGCAAAGCTGACGACATCAGTGACAGTAGGACTCGGCGACAACGACGAAGCCATCTACAGCGCCCGCGTTAACTACAATGCCGACCGTAACCCCGACAACAACCTCAGCGATGACATCGGAGTGCGCCATCATCTGCCGCTCTTCCCCGCTCCGACCGATCTCTCACTCACCGGAAAGACCGACGAAGGCTACAGCTTCACATGGAACGAGCCGGCGCCCTGGACCGCCCCCGCCCCTGAAACCGTGACCGACGACTTCGAAAGCTACGAGCCGTTCATAATCGATGAGATTGGCGACTGGACGGTTGTTGACGAAAACGGCGCCGAAGGCACTTTCGGCCTTATCGGACTCCACTTCCCCTATCGTGAAGCGGCCAAGTCGTTCCAGATATTCAATCTGTGGGCTCTCGGCATAGAGATGGGCGACGACGAAGTCACATGGCGCCCCCATTCGGGCCATCAGATGCTCGTGGCCTTTGCCGACAAAGACCGCCACAACGACGACTGGCTGATTTCCCCCGTCCTGTCGGGCGACGCACAGACAATTTCATTCTGGGCACGCAGCCTCAATACATTCTCCTACGGCCCCGAGACTTACGAAGTGCTCGCGTCGACGACAGGAAACTCTCTGAAAGACTTCTCGGTTATCGAAAGCGGCGAAGTGCCGGGCGACTGGACTGAATTCAAAATCGACCTCCCCGCCGGAACAACATACTTTGCCATCAAGTGTACCAGCGACGACGTATGGGCAATGGCTGTCGACGACATAACCTACACTCCAGGCACCGGCATGCCTGCCAACCCGCAGCTGACAGGTTATAACCTCTACCGCAACAACGAACCGGCCGGAACAGCCGTAACCGGCAATACAGCCGCTACTCTCGCAGGCAATGCCACTGACTCGTTTGCCGTGACCGCCGTATATGCCGAAGGCGAATCGCGCTTCTCGAACATAATTGTTCCGGGGCAGACAGGTCTCGGCTCGGTTTCAGCCGTCCATAAGGTGACAGTCTCAACCCGCGGACTCGACATCGTCATCGCCGGCCTCGGCGGACGGACTGCCAATCTGTATAGCGCCGACGGACGGCTTTATGCCTCAGCCACAGCCGCCGACAGAACAACGTTGACCGTGGGCGCTCCGGGCGTCTATATCGTGGCTGTCGACACCGATGTTGTCAAGATTGTAGTGCGCTGAGAATTATTCCTGAACAACCTCGACAGAAGGGGGCCCGCTGCGAACGGGCCCCCTTTTGGCATACTTTTTCGAGGAATCTTCACGGCTATCTCGTTTAAACCTGAAAGAAAGACACATACGGGGAAGTGTATCTGGACCAAATATCAGAAGCGGTCAAAGCGGTCAAAAAGATTGACCAGTAGCCTGCTCTAAATATTACGGGAATTATTGTTGAAATATGATTTAAAATTTGTTACTTTGCAGCCGCATTGGTTCGCGAGAAGGTTCACAACCCGACGCGATTAAAAGGGAATCAGGTGAGAGACCTGAACAGACCCGCTACTGTAAGTTCCGTATTAACCGATCGGACACGTTATGAGTGTCACTGACCGCCCTGCGGTCGGGAAGGCAGTCCGAAAGGGGAATAAGTCAGGAGACCTGCCATGCGATTTAATTTCAATAATCTCGTGGATAAGATTTTGAGATGAACAGATCGAGTTTCGCAATGTATGCCTTACCGGCTGCGTGTGATATTCCTCAGACAGGATTGCCGCAGACCCTTATCGCCGCCCTGAGCCGGACGGCGGCGGAACCGTATTATAGAAATCACAGGTCTATAGCTCTATTATTGTCGTCTCATTTTCTTTTTCACCTCAACATCTCATGTGATTATGAACTGTCGAAGGTGCAAAAAGGATTCTGTTTCTGACCTGAATTGTCTGTTTTTGACGGGTAAAGCTGTCGCGACCGTTTCCTTCGCGGGATTCGGCCCGACACGATATGCCCCGACAGGCAGCACCCACAGCGAGAAGATGGAACGAATTATCTCATATTACTAATACCATTCATATGTTCACCATTTTTCACGGGTTCCATCTGGTAGAGGAATACCACCAGTGGAAAAAAGAAAAACGCAAAGGAAGAAATCCTGTTCCTGTCAAGGCACTAAAATTGTTTATCGCCATCGCCGTTCCTATGGCTATATGGCTTGCGCCATCTTCGGTCTACGGATTACCCGGCATAAATGCGGTCGAACACCGGGTTCTGGCAATTTTCGTATTTGCCGCACTGATGTGGCTTTTTGACACTGTTCCGGCATGGACAACCTCGCTTGTCATCGTGGTTCTGCTTCTGTTCTGCACGACAAACAGCGCATTATGGTTTTTTCAGTCAGATCCGGGTGGCCAGCGGTATGATAATCTCATAAACAATGTCGACATACTGCACTGTTTTGCCGATCCGACTATCATGCTCTTCATCGGAGGCTTTATAATAGCTATTGCCGCGACCAAAAGCGGTCTTGACGTCAGACTTGCAAAAATCATGCTAAAGCCATTCGGCACAAAAAGCGAAAATGTATTGTTGGGGTTCATTCTCGTTACCGCATTGTTTTCCATGTTTATAAGCAATACTGCGACGGCTGCCATGATGCTAACTTTTCTCGCCCCTGTTCTTTCAGCATTGCCGGCCGACGGAAGAGGCAGAATCGGGCTGGCGCTTGCCATCCCCATCGGAGCAAATATCGGAGGCATGGGCACGCCCATAGGCACGCCCCCGAACGCCATAGCCTTGAAATTCCTCAACGATCCGGCAGGAATGGATCTGGGCATCGGCTTCGGCCAATGGATGATGGTAATGGTTCCTGTCACCTTAGTACTTCTTTTTGTGGCATGGCTTATTCTCAGGAAGCTGTTTCCTTTCAAGCAAAAAGAGATACACCTGCAAATCAAAAGCGAACACATGTCAACGGCCAAGGACAAAATCGTTTACCTGACATTCTTCGTCACAATTCTGCTTTGGCTGACCGATTCATTTACAGGAGTGAACGCCAATGTTGTGGCAATGCTCCCGGTGGGGGGTCTGTGTATGGCGGGAATAATCACCAAGCGCGACCTTGAACAGCTTTCATGGAGTATACTGTGGATGATTGCCGGCGCCTTTGCTCTTGGAGTCGCGATGAAAGAGTGCGGACTTGCCACCCACCTCATCGAGGCAGTTCCTTTTGCATCGTGGCCGCCTCTCGCTGTCATCATCGGTTCGGGTCTTCTCTGCTATATCATGGCTAATTTCATCAGCCATACCGCGACGGCGGCGCTCTTCGTACCGATCCTCGCAATCGCCGGCTCAACCATGAAAGAACAATTGATTCCTTTCGGAGGCGTCCCGACCTTACTGATCGGCGTTGCAATATGCTCATCGGTGGCAATGGTTCTTCCGATATCCACACCTCCAAACGCACTTGCCGATGCAACCGGATTCATCAAACAGAAATATATGGTCACAACAGGCCTGATCATGGGTGTGATCGGTCTTCTGCTTGGTTACGCAGTGCTGATTTTTTGCGGAGTAAACGGAATTTTCTAACTCACTTTAATTCTTTGACCAAATTACATAAATCATAAATGATAAACAGAATTGATATTGTCGGCAGCTTTCTGCCTCCGGAAAAACTCACCGACACCGTAAGGCTATACGATTCGGGACTTATTGGCCAGGACAAATTACTGGAAACTGAAAACGAAGCTATCGGACAACTTGTGGAAAGGCTTATCGAAGCCGGCCTCAGAGAGGTAACCTCCGGGGAATTACGCCGACGACAGTGGGATAAAGATTTCTGGTTCGGACTCGCAGGAATCCGGCGCGAAAGAGTCGACAACGGACATATCTATCAACCGCTTGACCTTTACACAGACCTGATGAGGTTCACCGGGCCAATAGGATTTAATCCCGAACACCCGTTTTTCTATGACTTCTCGTTTCTGCGGAAAGTTGCCGGAGGTCGCGCCAATTGCAGACAGACGATTCCGTCGCCCGCAAATTTATATCTCGAGATTCTCTCAATGACCGGCGGAAATCCAGAATTGATTTACCCCACAGACCGCAATCTGCTTTCCGACATAGCCGAATCATATAACCTGACAATACGTAACTTCTACAGCCTTGGTTGCCGTCATATCCAGTTTGACGACACAGCCTGCGGCATGCTCTGCGACGGCTGCTATACGAAACGGCTGCTGCAGGGTGGCATAGACATTATTGCCCTCCACGAACAAATTATCAACTTGTTCAATGACGCGGTGTCAGGACTTCCCGCCGACATGGAGGTCTCCTTATTTCTTTCGGGAGGTGACACCATCGTGCCGGAATGGGAGTTCCTGCGATTTCCCGACAACATCATGCCGAAAGTATTGTCACTGGTCAACGCATCCAAATTTTTTCTGCCGTTCGATACGAGAAATGATTATCAGCTTGAAGTGCTTCGCCATATTCCTGATGGCAAAAAAGTCGTGCTCGGACTTCTCGACGCCCACAGTCCGCTTACAGACGACGGCAATGACATTATTGACACTATTGTAAAAGCGTCGGCATTTATCGATCCATCCCTCCTGTCAATAAGCCCCAGAACAGGGTTCAAACTGTCGAGCTACCAGTCGCGCGGCCTGACATACGAGGACCAGTGGACGAAACTTGCCCGACTTGGCGAATTGCTCCGTTATTCCAAGGCAGATCACGGCATGTTCCCTAATGGCCCGACAATAAAGAAATACTGATCGATTAAGTCCTTTTTTTCTGTCAGGAAGGGAAACGGTTTTCAGACTCTTTTCATACGTTTCCCTTCCATTTTTATACCTCTGTGTCTCAGCCAAAGCATTCAGCTCAGAGAACAGACATAAAATCTATATTGACAGATGAGTAAAGCGTATACTGGTGCCGACAGATTACTTAGGCTATGACTGGCCTTGATACGGTAAAGCATTTCCGCATCATCTCTTTTCGCGCTCTTTTTCGAGGAATGTTGATAAAAAAACGGCTTAGTTTACGCCAATAGCCGAATTATTCGTATATTTGCAAGCTGAAAATCTGCAATTGAAAAATATTAACCATCATTAACATATCCTAAACCACAATGCAAAGCAAAGGAAACATGGGTAGCTGGGTGGCTGGCATCATAGCCATCTTCCTGGTCCTCATCTGCCTTTTCTATCTCTCGTTTACTTTTGTGGGCAACCACTATGAGAGCAAAGCTGAGCAGTATGCTCAGGAACAGGCCGCCAAGAAAGGCAGCGACAAAGACACCTACCGACTTGCCAAGAGCGAATATCTCAAGAATATCGCCAACGACAAGGTTTGGCTCGGCTACACTTTCAACGAAGTTCAGAAACTCGGCGTAGGCCTCGGCCTCGACCTCAAAGGCGGCATGAACGTGACGCTTCAGGTTTCGGTGCCCGACATTCTGCGTTCCATGGCCAACAGCGAAGGCAATCCCTACTTCGAACGCGCCATCGCAGCCACCGACAGCGTTGCCAAGGCAACCCGCTCGAACGACTATGTCGACCTCTTCATCACCCAATATAAGGCTCTCGACCCTCAGGGCGACCTGACAGTTCTTTTCAAGGATCAGGTCAAGCGCGGCGACTCTGAAGAAGCCATCCGCTCGGCTCTGCGTCAGGAGGTCAAAGACCGCGTCAGCTCGTCGACAAACGTTCTGCGCGCCCGTATCGACCAGTTCGGCGTCGTGGCCCCCAACATTCAGGAGCTTGAAAAAGACGGTCAGATTCTTCTCGAGCTTCCGGGCGTCAAAGAACACGACCGCGTTCGCGAACTTCTGAAATCGAGCGCTAACCTCGAATTCTACGAGACGATGCCTCTGAGCGAATTCCAGGGCGCATTAGCAGAGATCGATCAGGCCATGCGCGCCGACTCGGCCTCGACCTACCGCCCCCTGTCGAGCTACTTCGTCCAGATGGGCGACCCGCGCTATATCAACGTAGGTATCGCCACAGAAACAGCCCGCGACACTATCAACGCCATTCTGGCAAGCCCTCTGGCAAAGAGCAAGCTTCCCTCGAACCTCAAGCTTGCATGGAACGTCAAGCCTGAAATCGTCGAAGGCAACGACTCGACCGGCAAAAAGACCGCAAGTTACTACACTCTGGTAGCCCTCAAGACCAACAACGGCAAGGCTGCCCTCAGCGGCGACGTCGTAACAGCCGCCAGCGCCGACTTCGACAACCAGCAGGGCGGCAACTACGTCAACATGACGATGCGCCCCGAGGCCGGACGCCAGTGGGCACGCATCACCGCCGCAAACCTCCAGAAGCCCGTTGCCATCGTCCTCGACGATCAGGTCTACTCGGCCCCCAACATCAACTCGGTCATCGAAGGCGGCCGCTCGGTCATCACCGGCAACTTCACCACCGACGAGGCGAAAGACCTTGCCAACGTGCTCAAGTCGGGTAAGATGGCTGCGAAAGTCGACATCATCTCCGACACCGTCATCGGCCCGTCGCTCGGCCAGCAGGCCATCGAAGACGGCTTCATGTCGTTCATCATAGCTCTGGTGCTGCTGATGATCTTCATGTGCTGCTTCTACGGCGTAATCCCCGGACTCATCGCAAACCTCGGTCTGGTATTCAACATATTCTTCACTTTCGGCATTCTCGCCTCGTTCCAGGCCGTGCTGACCTTGTCGGGTATCGCCGGTATCGTGCTCGCCCTCGGTATGGCCGTCGACGCCAACGTGCTTATCTTCGAGCGCGCCAAAGAGGAACTGCGCGCAGGCAAGAACGTGCGTCAGGCTATCGCCGACGGTTACAGCAACGCCTTCTCGGCCATCTTCGACTCGAACCTCACCTCGGTAATCACCGGTGTGATCCTTCTCTTCTTCGGAACAGGCCCCATCAAAGGCTTCGCCACAACACTTATCATCGGTATCGTAGTTTCGTTCTTCACCGCCGTCTACCTGACCCGTCTGGTATTCATCATCGGCGCCAAGGCCAAACCCTTCCAGCGTCTGACATTCACCACCGCGATTTCGCGCAAGATGTTCACCAACACGAAGATCAACTTCCTCGGCAAACGCAAGATGAGCTTCACCGCGGTCGGCATCGTCGCTCTGGTCATCATCGGCAGCTTCTTCATCCGCGGCCTCAACCAGGGCATCGACTTCTCGGGCGGACGCAACTATGTTGTCCAGTTCGACCATCCCGTCAAGACCGACGTGCTCCGCAACCAGCTCGCACCGCTCTTCGACGGCGCACAGGTCAGCGTGATCACCATCGACGACAACACCAAAGTACGTATCTCGACCAACTACAAAATCGATTCTGAAGATCCCAACATCGACGACGAGGTTACCCAGATCCTCTACAAAGGACTCAAGAGCGACCTGGGCAATATGTCGCTCGAAGACTTCTCGACTACCAACGAGAACATGGGCATGATGTCGAGCCAGAAGGTTGGCCCGACAGTCGCCAACGACATGAAGACCGACGCCTACATCGCAGTTACGCTCGCCCTGCTGGCAATGTTCTTCTACATCCTCATCCGTTTCCATAACATCGCCTTCTCGGTCGGCGCTCTGGCAGCCGTAGCCTTCACGGCATTTACCATCATCGGCTTCTACAGCCTCTTCTGGGGCGTGTTCCCCTTCGCAATGGAAGTCGACCAGAGCTTCATAGCGGCAATCCTGACCGTCATCGGTTATCAGATCAACGATACGGTGGTTGTGTTCGACCGTGTGCGTGAAAATGTCGGTCTCTATCCCAAACAGAGCTTCTTCGACACGATCAACATCTCGATCAACTCAACTCTCGGACGAACTGTGATGACCTCGGCATCGACCCTGCTCGTGCTGCTCTGCATCTTCATCCTCGGCGGCGACTCGATCCGCTCGTTCACCTTCGCAATGATTTTCGGTGTGATCATCGGCACACTGGCAACAATGTTTGTCGCTGCTCCGGTGGCCTACATCACCGACTCGCGCCGCAACCGCACAGCAGTTCGCAAATCAGCCAAATAATCCGGCCCGACCGGAACAGCCATAAGCGGGAGCGCCTGACCGGGCGCTCCCGCTTCGTTTCGGAGCCTTTTATAAGATTTATAAATTTTATAAAACCGATCTACAGCGGGCGATTTTTTTTGCCGCATCGAGAAAAAACCTTATCTTAGCGCAAACCAAAACCGGTGTTTCGCCGTTATACAGTATATACTCGATAAACTAACCTATTCAAAAATAACTGAAATGAAACCCTTACACGTTATCATGGCCGTCGTTGGCGGCGCTATCGCAGGTGCTACCGTAGGTCTTCTTCTCGCCCCCGAAAAAGGCGAAGACACACGCGACCTCATCGTTGAGTATCTGAAGAAAAAAGGCATCAAACTCCGTCGCAACAAGATGGAAGAACTTGCCGACGAAATCGCCGACGAGCTCGAGAAAAAATAATAATCCACTCTTATCCAAACGACGATAATGAATAATCTGACGATTCTTAGCGCTTTCCTTGGCGGCGCCATCGTAGGAGCCGGCGCAGCACTTCTTTTCGCTCCTGAAAAAGGGGAGGATCTTCGCGAACGCATCAAAGGTATCCTCCGCAAACGCGGAATCTGCTGCAACGACAATGAGATCGACGCCCTGGTAGAGCAGCTCACAACCGAAATCGACGACTGAAGCCGTCGGCCGAAGCTGTAAGAGCATATCGCCACGAACCGAATGACACACGGCTTCCGTCGGTGTCGGGGACTCAGTCAGAGCGCCGACAGCGACGGAGTCGTCGGTGTGTCCGGGCCGTTGGCCGAAACCGAGTCCGCTCGGCATTCTAAAATTTCCACTTCTTTCCTGAAAGTCATGGGCAACAAAACAAACTCGTTAAAAGACCTCTGGCAGGAGGCCAGGCAATGGTTCGAGCTCAACATCGACTACGCCAAGCTGACCGTAGCTGAAAAGCTGTCGGTTCTGGCCGCAGCCGCGGCTGTCGGCATCGTCTGCCTGCTGCTGGGCGTCATTGTACTGTTTTTCCTGTCGATAGCCGCTGTCTACTGGCTGTCGCTGACGGGCATGTCGGTAGCTCTCTCCTACACGATTATGGCCGGTTTCAATCTTCTGCTGCTCGTTGCAATCTTCATGCTGCGGCGCCAGATAATCATCGACCCGATAGCAAAATTCATCTCTCGGCTGATTCTGCGTTGACAGTCAACCTCCAACACCCCATCAGACATGACAAAAGCCCTAACCAAACCTCAAGAACAAGAAAACTGGAACGGCTACACGATCGAAGAGCTGCGCTACCGGCGAGCCTATATCGGCGCGCGATGCGAACTCGAGAAAGAAAAGCTGCTTTCGGGAATGTCGCGATTCCGCGGCCATGCCGGACAGTCGACAATGCGCGCCGTTGAAAAAGTCGGCTCAGCCATTCCGCTGTTCAACTACGCCCTTCTGGCTTTCACCGTAGGCTCGAAAGTATGGAGAACCGGGCGCCGCATATTCGGACGCCGCAAAAAATAAACGGCCCGCACAGCCGTCGCCATAGGGCCCCCCGGCCTGTTCATCACGTTACACAGCTTATTCCAATGAACGATTATATCGAGATTCGTCTCGACCTCACCCCTTGCTCAGAGACAGCAACCGACGTCATGGCCGCCATGCTTGCCGACGCCGGATGCGAGAGTTTCGTCGCCGACAGCGACGGACTGACGGCCTACGCGCCGGCAGCCACTTTCGACCGCGATGCCATCGACGCCGCAATAAATGACTTTCCGCTTCCGGGAATAACCGTCAGCCGCCGCGACTCGCGGATAGAAGGGCGCGACTGGAACGCCGAATGGGAACGCCACTATTTCAAGCCTATAGTCATAGGCGACAACGAAGCCGTTGTCCACAGCAGTTTCCATACCGACATCCCGCGCTGTCGCTACGACATAACCATCGACCCGAAAATGGCCTTCGGAACGGGGCACCACGCAACGACATCGCTCATAGCCACCCGGCTGCTCTCGCTCGACCTCGAGAACCGCAAAATGGTCGACATGGGAACCGGCACCGGCATTCTGGCCATACTCGCCGCAATGCGCGGAGCATCCCCCGTAACAGCTATTGAGATCGACCCGCCGGCCTACGCCAACGCCGTCGACAACGTAGCTCTCAACGGACAGCCGCAGATCGACGTCCGTCTCGGCGACGCAGCCCTTCTTGAAGGGATCAGCGGAGTTGACCTTTTCGTGGCCAACATAAACCGTAACGTGATAACAGGCGACATCGCCGCTTACCGCTCCACCCTCGCCCCGGGAGCCACGATGCTACTCAGCGGTTTCTATGTCGACGACATCCCTATCGTGGCAAAAGCCGCCGAAGCAACAGGTCTTACCCCTTTGGGCCACACCGAACGCGACCGATGGGCCTGTCTTGAACTTACACTGAAACCCCGACGATGCGAAGAATAATTCTGACACTGATGGCTCTCGCAGCAATGCTGTCGGCGCATGCCATGCGCCACTTCACCTGGGGCGTAGCCGCCGGAAGTGGCATCGACGTGACAAGCCACGACATGTCAACCATAAACATCGACGCCTTCTTCGGTTACAAGGGAGGCGCAATCGATGTCGCCGGAATCGGCGCCGGGATAGATGTGAACATCAGCAACAGCGGACGTTTCTTCCCGGTCTACGCAATATTCCGCACCAGCTTCAGGTCAGCGCCGTCGATATGTTTCTTCGACCTCCGCGGCGGCGTGGCCTTCAATAACATGCCGAACAACCACAACCAGACTACCCCCTACATCAATCCCGGCGTAGGATTCAATCTCGCCCGCAGCGACAAATTCCGGAGCTATCTGATAATCGGCTATGCCTGGAACGGGCTGAAATCCTACGACGACACCATCATAAACCACGGCATAAGCTACTTCTCGGCCCGCATCGGCATCTCCTTCTGACAGCCCGGTTTAGCCGGCAATCATATCGGAAATGAATTTGAACGGGATTTTTGTTGTTTGAAAGTTTTTGCCTAACTTAGCGTCGGAAAAATAATATCCCTTATATCATACTTCACGATCCATGAAACTTGTCTTTAAGATAGATTATCGCACCGCCTGGGGCGAAGCCTTATATATCACGGGCAATATCGCGGCTCTCGGCAACGGCGACGCCGGAAAACTCCGCGCAATGCAACTCGACGGCCTCGAAAAATGGGCTCTCGAGATCGAAGTCCCCGACGACACCCGCGACCTGACCTACAGCTATGTCGTGCGCCACGAAAACGGCGGCGAGCGCCGCGAATGGGGGCCGCAGCGCCATCTCGAACTCACGCCCGGCATCGCCGTTCTCGAACTCGTCGACCGTTGGCAGGATCAGCCGTGGGACAAACCTTATTATTCGTCGGCGTTCACCGACTGTATCTGCCGCCGGCGCGTTCGCGCCATGGCTGTCGATCCCGCAGCCGGAATGCTGACTCTGGCTGTCTCGGCTCCCATGGTTCCGTCGGACAGCGTTGTCGCCGTCAGCGGAAACATTCCCGCGCTTGGCGAGTGGGATCCCGCCAAAGCGCTTAAGATGAGCGACGCCAACTATCCCGAATGGCGCGTCAACATCCCACTGCGCGACTTCAGCGAACCTTTCGAATTCAAGTTCCTGCTCGTCGAGAAAGAATCCGGCCGCGTTGTATCGTGGGAAGGCTGCGACAACCGCCGCCTGACATCGATGCCGCAGACTGCCAATGAAGCCCTCGTTGTCAGCGGCCTGCGCCTTGTCAACGCCCTGACTCCATGGAAAGGCGCCGGAGTGGCGATTCCGGTATTCGCGCTACGCAGCGAAGAGGACTTCGGTGTCGGCGACTTCATCGACCTCAAGGCAATGATCGACTGGGCCGCCTCGACCGGACAGCGCTTCGTTCAGATTCTGCCCATCAACGACACCACGATGACCCACACGTGGACCGACTCCTACCCCTATAACGCCAACTCTACGTTCGCCCTCCATCCGATGTTCCTGCGCCTCGAGCAGATGGGAATCCTCGCCGACGCCGAACGCCGCACATATTACGCCACCGAGCGCCGTCGCCTCAACGCGTTGCCGCAGATCGACTACGAAGCTGTCAACAATATCAAGAACGCCTATACCCGCGAGCTATTTGTCCAGGAAGGCGCCAAGACAGTTAAATCGGTCGATTTCAAGGCGTTTGTCAAAAAGAACAAGTCGTGGCTTACCCCCTACGCCGCTTTCTGCACTCTGCGCGACATCCACCACACGGCCGAAATGGACCGTTGGGGCGACATGGCTGTCTACGACGAAAAACGTGTCGGCGAATTCATCGCCGCCCATACCGACGAAATCAACTACGTCTACTTCCTGCAATATCACCTCGACAAGCAGCTTCGCGAAGTCCGCGACTACGCCCATTCGCGCGGCGTCGCCATCAAAGGCGACATTCCTATCGGAATCTCGCGGAACAGTGTCGATGCATGGACTCAGCCGCGCCTGTTCAATCTCAACAGCCAGGCCGGAGCACCGCCGGATGACTTCAGTGTCCTCGGCCAGAACTGGGGACTCCCCACCTACAACTGGGAAGAGATGAACCGCGACGGCTTCGCATGGTGGAAAGCCCGGTTCAGCAAAATGGCCGAATATTTCGACGCCTACCGCATCGACCATGTTCTGGGATTCTTCAGAATCTGGCAGATTCCGATAGACGCTCTCCACGGCTTGCTCGGCGTGTTCAACCCCGCCCTCCCCTTCACCCCCGACGAACTGCGCAACAGCTACGACTTCTGGATCGACGTCGACAAGCAGACAAAACCGTTCATCATGGACTGGTTCCTCGGCGACTTTTTCGGAGAATTCACCGACGAAGTGCGCGAGACCTACCTCGTTCCGCTCGGCGACGGCCGCTACCGCCTGCGCGACGAATTCTCGACACAGCACAAAGTCGCCGACCACTTTGCCTCGCTCGAAAAGAGCGACAAGAACACGCGCATCTGCGAGGCTCTGCTCGGACTTATCGACAATGTGCTCTTCATAGAAGACCCAGTAGAGAAAGGCAAATACCATCCGCGCATCTCGGCCCAGTACACCTACATCTACCGTTCGCTGACCGACTACGAGAAATGGACATTCAACCGCCTCTACAACGACTTCTTCTATCGCCGCCACAACGACTTCTGGTATGGCAAGGCAATGTGGAAGCTGCCCGCGCTGATCGATGCCACCGACATGCTCGTCTGTGCCGAAGATCTCGGCATGATTCCCGACTGCGTTCCGGCCGTGATGAAAGCCCTTGAGGTTCTCGCGCTCGAGATTCAGAGGATGCCGAAAGATCCGCGTGCCGAGTTCGGCGACACCTGGCACTATCCCTACTATTCGGTGTGCACGACTTCGACCCACGACATGGGCGGCATACGCCAGTGGTGGGAAGAGAACCCCGAGAAGACCCAGCGTTTCTTCAATAATGTTCTTCACGAAGGAGGTCAGGCTCCGCAGTATGCCGAGCCCTGGATCTGCGCCAAGATTGTCGAGATTCATCTGAAATCGCCCTCGATGCTGGCCATTCTGCCGCTTCAGGACATGCTCGCCATCGACGCCAAACTGCGCCGCAACGACCCCCGCGAAGAGCAGATCAACGTGCCGGCCAACCCGCGCCACTACTGGCGTTACCGTATGCACCTGACACTCGACGAACTCGCCTCGGCCACAGAGTTCAACAACACCCTGCGGCTCATGATCGCCCAGGGAGGACGCTGATGACCGATACGTTTGACCTTCGCGAGCTGCTCGACAGCGAAGCGCGCCGAATCAACTCCGAGGCGTTCATCGCCGACGATCCCGTTCAGTTTCCGCGCCGTTTCAGCTCGCTTCCCGATATAGAAATCACGGCATTGCTCTGCGCCACACTGGCGTGGGGCAATCGCCGCATGATATGCCGCGACTGCGAGAAACTGCTGACGCTGATGGACAACCAGCCCTACGCCTATGTCATTGACGAAGGCTATCTCGATCTCGACCCCGACATCAATATCCACCGCACATTCTTCGGCCGCAATCTGCGCCATTACCTTCGCGGCCTACGCGCTATCTACACCCGCCACGGCTCGCTGAACGACTTCGCCCGTGCGATAGGCGCCGGAGAAGCCGAAGCGCCCGCATGGCGTCTGGCCGAGGGGCTGAACGCCGAGCTCTCGTCCGCCAACTCAGGCTGCACCGACAGCCGGTGCCTGCCGGTCAACACCTCGACAACAGCGCTCAAACGCCTCAATATGGCCCTGCGCTGGCTCGTGCGCCGCGACGGCATAGTAGACCTCGGCGTCTGGGACTCCATAACCCCGGCGCAGCTGCGCATTCCGCTCGACGTCCATGTGGGCGACGTATCGCGCGAACTCGGACTGCTCTGTCGCCGCAGCAATGACCGTAAAGCCGTCGAAGAGCTGACCGGCCGTCTGCGCGAGTTCAACCCCGACGATCCGACGCTCTACGACTTCGCCCTCTTTGGCATCGGAATGCGCCTCTGAAGCTCCGGGTCAGGGCCCTTAAAGTCCTTAAAGTCCTTAAGGTCTTTAAGGACGCTTTTTTGTCTGGCAAATAAAATTAATTTCATTTGCCATTGCTCTCACCTTTCACTACCTTTGCAATATGGTTAACCGGAATATCATACTGGCGCTGGCGGCAGTGAGTCTGTCGGCCGGCGCATCGCCCCGCAGCGTCGTTTCGCCGCTGACAACGGGTATACTCGAGCGCGCCACGGTCATGTCGGTCCGCACCAACGCCGCGGGAGCGCTCGACCTCACCGACCGCATTCTCCGTTCGACGCTGCTGACACCGTCGGAACGCGACGACACGGAATACATCAACGCCCTGTCGTTGCTTCAGACCGGCGACACTGCCGAGGGCTATGCCGCTCTCGAACGCTTCGTCGCCAACCACGCGGCAAGTCCGCTGCGCTGGAAAGCCACTCTGGCGCTGGCTGCCGCCGACATCGCCGAAGGCAGCTATGCGATGGCCCTGCGCCGCTACGACACCATCCCCGACAATGCCTTCGCAGGCGACGCCGCCCGCGAGCTGACTCTGAACCGGGCATACTGCCGCCTGCTTCAGGGGGATGCCGACGCCGCCCTCCCGCTTTTCGAAGCCGTAGGCAACGAAGGTACTCTCGGCGAAGATGCCCGCTTCTACCGCGGATATATCGCCTATATCAAGGGGGACAACGCCAAGGCCCGCCGCCTCTTCGAAGGGCTGTCGACCACGCGAGCGCCGGAACGCTACGCCGGGTTCTACCTTATGGAAATGGATTTCGCTGACCGCCGCTTTGACAGAGCTCTCGCCGAGGCTCAGCGGATGCTCGCCGACACGTCGACACCGGCCGAATTCACTGCCGAATGCAACCGTGTCGCCGGTGAATCGCTCTATAATCTAAATCAGGAGAAAAAAGGGCTTCCCTATCTCTGGAAATATGCCGCCGCAGTCTCTAATCCGGCTCCGAGCGCTTTCTATATCCTTGGCGTCAACGAACTTGCCGACGGCGACAGCGACGCCGCCATAAAGCTTCTTCAGCGTGCCGTCGCGGCCGACAACGCCATGGCCCAAAGCGCCTATCTTCTTCTCGGGCAAGCCTATCTCAAGCGCGGCGACAAAGACTCCGCACTGATGGCCTTCGAGAAAGCCTATCGCATGAACTACGACCGTCAGGTTCAGGAAACGGCATTCTACAACTATGCCGTAGCCCGTCTCGACGGCGGCCGAGTGCCGTTCGGCAGCTCGGTCGACCTTCTCGACGACTTCCTGCGCGAATTTCCCGACAGCCGCTACGCTCCGCGCGTCCAGCAATATATGGTCGAGGGCTATATGAGCCAGAACGACTATGAGGCCGCCCTTCGCGCCCTCGACGGCGTCAGGAATCCGTCGTCAGAATTACGTCAGGCCCGCCAGCAGGTTCTTTTCGTGCTCGGTTCGCGCGAATATACCTCAGGCCGCTTTGAAGCTGCGCGCGCCCACCTCAAAGAGGTTACCGACATGAATCAGGAAGGGCTTAACCCGTCGGTAACAGCCCAGGCGAGGCTATGGCTTGGCGACTGTCTGTATCATATCGGTGACTATCCCGGCGCGGCACAGCAGTTCCAACTGTTCATGAAAAGCGAAAGCGCCGAAAGCGATCCCTATAACCGCGCTTTGGCGCGCTACGGACTCGGCTATGCCCGCTTCGCATCGGGCAACTATGCCGAAGCCCTCAATGCATTCGAAAAAGCGATCACCACCGGCAAAGCCGGAGTGCTCGACCAGCGTGCTCTCGCCGACGCCAACAACCGCGCCGGCGACTGCCTCTACTATCTCGGTCGTCTCGACGATGCTTCGCGCCGCTATGCGGCAGCCTACGATCTACATCCGGGCTCGGGCGACTATGCCATCTATCAGCTTGCCGTGGTCGAAGGCATGCGCGGCAACCATGCCGATAAAATCGACCGTCTGAACCGCCTGATGACCGACTTTCCGACTACCGGACTCGTGCCCTCGGCACTGCTTGAGAAAGCCGAGAGCCAGCTCGCCATGGGGCGCCGCGACGCCGCCATCGCCACATACCGGTCGCTCGTGGCCGACCATGCTGCCACCGTGCCGGGCCGCAAAGGCTATCTGCAGCTTGCTCTGACCTATCTCAACGGCTCAGACCGTCAGGCAGCCATCGACACCTACAAAGAGGTCATCACCCGCTATCCCTCGAGCGAAGAGGCCCGCCTGGCAGCCGATGACCTCAAACGGCTCTATGCCGCCGACAACCGCCTCGAAGAATATGCCTCGTTCATCAACGCTATTCCCGAAGCACCGCGAATCGACCGCAGCGAAATGGAGCATCTGTCGTTCGAAGCCGCCGAAAACGCCTACGCGGCCGACGGCTCGACCGGACGCCTCGAAGAATATATCGCAAGCCATCCGGCCGGCGCCGACGCTCCCAAAGCCCTCTACTACATGGCAGAAAGCGCATGGAATAAAGGAAACTCGGTCAAGACCGAGAAAATCGCCGATGAACTTCTTGAGAATTTCCCCCACTCCGAGTGTGCCGAAGACGCCATGCTGCTGAAAGCCCAGGCCCAGATGGCCCAGAACAAATATGAGCCGGCCCTGCGCACTCTGCGCGAACTCGAAAGCCGCGCTTCCGACGCCGCGATGGTTTCCGAAGCCCGCAAGGCGATAATGCGGGCCGCCGACGCCCTCGGACGCTGGAGCGAGTCGCTCGAAGAAGCCGACGCCCTGATGTCGTCGACAGCCGCCAACAGCGGCGATACTCCCGGCGAGATCACCTATTACCGCGCCCGCGCCCTCAACGGCCTCGGCCGCGTCAAGGAAGCGCGCAACGTGTGGCGTCAGCTCGCCGCATATCCCGACAATATCTACGGCTCGATGAGCGCCGTGGCACTCGGGCAGAGCCTCTACGACGCCGGTGAGCTGAAAGCGGCCCGCGAGACCATCGACGCACTCATTGACGCCAATCCGCCCCACAGCTACTGGCTCGCCCGCGGATTCATCCTCTACAGCGACATCCTGCGCCGTCAGGGCAAGGAATTCGAGGCCAGAGAATACCTCAAGAGCCTCCAGAGCAACTATCCCGGTAAGGAAGCCGACATCCAGAACATGATCAACCAACGCCTCAACAAATGATTAAACGCCATATAACCACCGCTATAGCCGCCATGTCGGCGTTCTTCGCCACCGCCCAGGGAACTCTGACAGGCGAAGTGACCGTAGAGCGCGAAATCGTGGCCACAGAGCGCGAAGCAACACCGTTGAATATGCTGCCGCGACTGAATCTGCCCGCACTGCCCGCCGCGCAGCTCGACTTCAGCAGCCGCCCCGTGCGCGCCCGGGTCGAGGCCCTGACTGCTTTCGCCGAACCGGCCCGGCGCGAGGACGTGTTTGCCACCGACTCATGGCGCGGATATGCCAGTCTGTTCGCAGGGCCGCTCTGGAACGCGTCGCTGAACGCCGGATACAGGCTAATCGACAACCGGCGCACACGCCTGTCGGCATGGGTCGGCTATACCGGCGAGGTCTACCGGCGCGCTTTCATTCCCGATGCCGAAAAAATCTACTGGCGCGACCACGACGCCGGGCTCGGCCTGAATTTCGACCATGACCTCGGTTCCCACCGCGGACGTCTGAGCATCGACGCCGAATATCACTTCGGACGCACCAACGGCTACCATTCCGACGCTACCCGCTACTGGGTCAACACAAACCGCGGGCGCCTCTCGGCTGAATGGCACCGCGCCATCGACGCGTTCACTCTGGCAACGCGCCTCCACTACAGCTATTTCGCATCAAATCCGATTTCGCTCGGCTGGAAAGGAACGTCGCAAAACGTCTACGGCTTCAGTGCCAACGGCCGCATGATTGTCTCCGACAAGTCGCGCGTCGGCGCCGATATAGCTCTCGACATGTCGACAACAGGCCCGAAATACCTGTTCGACCCGGCAGGTCAGATCTGGAGCGACAGTCAGACCGACGGCTCTTCCACCGTCGGCCTCGTTACGCTGACGCCGCTCTACGAACTCCATAACGGAACAGTGAGGCTCTCGATAGGCCCGCGCCTCCAGTTCACTTTCAACGGCGACAAGTTCTTCCATATCACGCCTGCCGTAGATTTCGGCTGGCGCATCTCGCCTCTGGTAGCCCTGAGCGCAACGCTGACAGGCGGCGAACACAGCAATGGTCTCTACGGCCTCTACAGCATAGCTCGCCGAATGGTTCCCGGACTCTCATACAGCTACAGCCACATACCGCTCGACGCGCGTCTGGGAGTTTGCGTCGGGCCGTGGAAAGGCGCATGGTTCAAGCTCTTCGGCGGATGGGCGCGCGCCAACAACTGGATGATGCCGACCGACACCGGTCGCGACATCACAGCCATAGCCTTCAAACCCGTCGACATCAAGGGATTCACCGGCGGAGTGGAAGCCGGCTATGCCTGGGGCACATATCTCGAAGCCTCGGCTCGCTGGCAGACCGCCCCGACAGGCTACGGCCGCGGATACTATCTCTGGCACGACAACGCCCGCCATGTCGTCGACATCAAGGCTCAGGTCAGACCGATAAGACAGCTCACCGTCAGCGCCGACTGGCAATGGCGCGTCCACCGCAGCCTCTACACTCCCCTCCCCTTCGATCTGGGCTATATCTCCGAGAACCTCCACAACGCATCGTGGCTCAACCTTCAGGCTTCGTGGGCGTTCAGTGAGCGCCTGAGTGTCAGCCTGCGCGCCGAGAATCTTCTCAACCGCCATTCGACGATGATCGACGCCACAGCCTCGCGCGGAGCCACCGTCCTCGCCGGCGCATCATACCGTTTCTGATAGCTCATGGGGTTTGCCGAGACACTGACCGCCCTGGCCGACACCATATGCGGCTATCCTCTCTTCGCCATGCTCATTGGCGGAGGTCTCTACCTGTTTGTGTCGTCGGGAGCCGTGTCGCTGCGCCGTCTTCCCGACGCCATAGCCGCACTGCGGCGCAACCGTTCCGAGGGGTCGTCCGACGGACAGATAAGCTCTTTTCAGGCTCTGATGTCGGTAATAGCCGCTACGGTCGGCATGGGTAACATCGCCGGTGTGGCGATAGCTCTCGTCGTCGGAGGCCCCGGTGCCATTTTCTGGATGTGGGTCAGCGCACTGGTAGGGATGGCGACAAAATACCACGAAGGCGTGCTCTCTCAGCTCTACCGCGGCCGCAATGCCGCCGGAGAGCCTCAGGGGGGCACGATGCATATCATCGAGCAGTCGACCGGCCGACGCGGCCACTGGATGGCACGCCTCTTCGCCGTAGCCGGCCTCTTCGGAACCCTCTGCATAATAAACGCCAATCAGCTTACCGAAGCTCTGCTCTCGGCCCTGGCCTCGGGGAGCGTCGACGACCCAGCCACACGCCTCGCTGTGGGCCTCGCGATAGCCGCCACGGTAGCTCTCGTTGTTGTCGGCGGAATCCGCCGCATTGCCCGGGTGGCGTCGCTGCTTGTGCCTTTCATGGTGGCGGTTTATTTTGCCATGGTGGCGTGGGTGCTCGCCACCCACTTCAGCGCCATACCCGGCGCATTTGCCTCGATATTCACCGAAGCCTTCTCGCTTGACGCCGGACTCGGCGCTCTGGCCGGTGTCGCTATCACAGGCGCGCGCCGCGCCGCCCTCGTCAACGAGGCCGGTGTAGGGACAGCCTCGATAATGCACGGCGCCTCGCGCGGATCGTCGCCCGTCAACGAAGGCCTGATAGCCATGCTCGGGCCTGCGATCGACAGCGGCCTCGTGTGCACGCTGACCGCCCTCGCCATAATGCTCGGATGCGACATAACCCAGGCCGAAGGCATCAGGGGCCTGTCGGTAGCGATGACAGCTTTCGGCTCGACAATACCCGGAGGCCGCTGGCTGCTGCTGTTTGTAGTGGCCTGCTTCGCGCTGTCGTCAATGTTCAGCTACTCGTTCTACGGCAACCGCTGCGCCGCCTACCTCTTCGGCGAAAGCCGCGCGCGCTACTACACCTGGTTTTTCATCGCCACACTCGTCATCTTCGCCGTCATCCCGCTGAGCGCGGCGGTGAGCCTCTGCGACCTCTTCTTCGCGCTGATGGTGTTCCCGACGATGGCCACACTCCTGAGACTGAGCGGCGTCGTGCGCCGCCATACCGCTCTATATTTCAACTCCCGAAAACTACCCTCCAATGTTCACTCCTGAAGAAAAACTTGCCCTCGAGCAGAAGGTTGTCGAGACCCTGAAAACCGTCTACGACCCCGAGATACCTGTCGACATCTATTCGCTCGGCCTTATCTACAAAATCGACATCGACGACGACAACGTCCTCCATGTCGACATGACCATGACCGCGCCGAACTGTCCGGCCGCCGACTTCATTTTCGAAGACGTCCGCATGAAGCTCGAAGCCATCAAGGAATTCAAAAGTGTCGACCTCCAGATCGTCTTCGAGCCACAGTGGACTCAGGACATGATGAGCGAAGAAGCCAAGCTCGATCTCGGATTTCTCTGACACCTCCATGGCCCGCGACCTGACATATTTTATCAGCGACCTCCATCTCGGAGCTTCATATATCGCCGACCCGCGAGCCCACGAGCGGCGCATCGTGGAGTTCCTCGACTCTATCGAGCCGCGGGCACGCGCTCTATATCTGCTCGGCGACATCATGGACTACTGGTGGGACTACGCGACGGTCGTTCCGCGCGGCTTCGTGAGGTTTCTGGGCACTCTCGGCCGACTGGCCGACCGGGGCGTCAGAATCTACTGGTTCAAAGGCAACCACGACATCTGGCTCTTCGATTATTTTCAGAAAGAACTCGGCGCTACTGTCATCGACGGCGCCCTCATCGCCGACATCGACGGCCACCGCTTCTTCATGGAACATGGCGACGGCGTCGGGCGACGCTCAGCCGGCTTCAAGCTTATACGCGGTCTGTTCCGCAACCGGATAGCGCAGAAATGCTACGCCGCTATCCATCCGCGCTGGACAATACCGCTGGCCCACGCCTGGTCGAGCCATTCGCGCATGTCGGCTACGGAAATGCCTGCGGAGCAGACCTGCGCCCCGCTCGTCGGCTTCGCGCGCGAAGAACTGTCGCGCCGTCCCGATATAGACTATTTCGTCTTCGGTCACCTGCATTGCGCGCTTGAACAGGATCTCGGCGGCGGCAAAAAAGTCATTGTCCTCGGCGACTGGATAAAGCTCATGACCTACGCCGTCTTCGACGGCCAAAAAATCGAGCTAAAGCATTTCACCGCTCAAAAATAGGTTCGTTTGAGAGGTCTGTTTCATAAAAAATATAAACAATTCTAAACGCGCTAACAAATTGTTAGCACGTAATTAATTTTGCAACAGACGCTTCCCGAAATATTTTCAAAAACACTGCTTAATAACATATAAAATTATTTTGCAAGTCTAAAATGTAGGCGTACCTTTGCAATACAAACCTGAAACAATCTTTTTTACCTTAGAAATTGTACCTATTGGAAACTCATAGAAAGGAGCAGCGTGATGTTGCTCCTTTTTATATTTAGCCCGTCAGACATTTCCCGACATCGGCCCGAAACTAATGGGTCAGCGGATTTTCCCGGTGGGCAGACGTTGTCTCAGGAATAGAGTGCTATCT
>ENA-OPSF01000370-OPSF01000370.1-human-gut-metagenome-genome-assembly--contig:-NODE-370-length-41880-cov-29.925069_pt1 | contig 41880 bp, 38 predicted proteins | sample MGYA00241452_ERZ501896 | MGnify/ENA primary metagenome ERZ501896 (study PRJEB25962, sample SAMEA2042111) | human gut metagenome | biome: human gut; feature: human-associated habitat; material: faeces... | reverse complement strand
GCCGACCCTCTGCTTGTAAGGCAGATGCTCTGAACCAGCTGAGCTAAACGCCCGTTGCCTCTTGTTTTCAAAAGCGTTGCAAAGGTATGGTTTTTTTTGATAACTGCAAACTTTTCTCCTATTATTTTTTCATTTATTTTTCAATAAAGCAGCTAACAAACTGATTAACAAGAAATAAAAAAAGTAAAGCCCACAACCTTTTCAAGATAAGAATTGCGGGCTTTACTCCATATATATATAAAAGACACTTTTTTATTCTTGTCCGAAACGCTTAGCTTGTTCAGCAATCAGTTCCGCATCATCGAAATAATTTATCTTCATCGCTTTGCGTACATCATCCAATGTTTCTGCCGCAGTTGCACGAGCTGTTTCACATCCTCTACGCAACATCTCATAAATAGCAGGAATATCCTTTTCAAACTCTTTGCGGCGTTCACGAATGGGAGTCAGTTCCTCCTGCATGATAGCTGCCAGGAATTTCTTCACCTTCATATCCCCCAAACCGCCACGCGTATAATGTGCTTTCAATTCATCCAGGTTAGGATAATCAGATAAATAACGTTCAAAATGCTCAGGTTTACAGAAAGCATCCAAATAAGTAAAGACAGTATTACCCTCAAGTTTACCCGGGTCGGATACTTTGATATGGGTCGGGTCAGTGTACATACCCTTCACTTTCTTTTCCACTTCATCGGCAGTATCGGAGAGATAAATGCAGTTGCCCAACGATTTACTCATTTTTGCCTTTCCGTCCGTACCCGGCAACCGCAGACAAGCAGCATTGTCAGGCAACAGGATTTCCGGTTCTACCAGCGTATCACCATAAATATGATTGAACCGACGGACGATTTCACGCGTCTGCTCAATCATTGGTTCCTGATCTTCACCCACCGGCACGGTTGTAGCCCTGAATGCCGTGATATCGGCTGCCTGACTAATAGGATAAGTGAAAAAACCTACAGGAATACTAGTCTCGAAATTACGCATCTGTATTTCTGTTTTCACCGTAGGGTTACGTTGCAGACGAGATACGGTGACCAAATCCATATAATAGAAAGTCAGCTCACAAAGTTCAGGAATCTGGGACTGAATGAATATAGTAGACTTAGTCGGGTCCAAGCCGACAGCCATATAGTCAAGTGCCACTTCAATAACATTCTGGCGAACCTTTTCAGGATTATCAATATTATCAGTCAAAGCCTGTGCGTCTGCTATAAAAATAAAAGTCTTATCATACAATCCGGAGTTCTGAAGTTCCACCCGGCGTTTCAATGAACCTACGTAATGACCGATATGCAACCTTCCGGTAGGACGGTCACCTGTCAATATGATTTTTTCTTTTCCCATACCTCTTAAATATTATCTTATATTAAAAATTACGCAAAGATAGGAATATTCTAGCACAATAACTTAACTTTGAATCTGTATTTCACATATAATAATTGTTATGAATAAACTAAGACCAACCATTAAACTAGCTCTATTTATCTCTGTTGCAGGCGCATTTCTCGCTGCATGTTCCGATGACGATGACAAAAAGCCTTCTGCTCCATCAAAAATCATTACCGGAATAAGAGTATATAAAATCACCGATGTCATAAGCTATGAAGGCGACCTTGACTTTACTTATGACAAAGACAAACGCCTAACCGGTGTGCGTGGCAATGCTCCATTGACCACTATAAACTATTCCTATGGAGATAATTCACACATAAGCTATAATTACTCTTCGGAAAACTCTCCATTAGTAGAAATAACCACCACTTTAGAGAATGGCCGCAGCTATGTGTGCAAATTTTCCAATCAGGACAGTCCCATCACCTATTCATATAATAATGAAGGATATCTGAAAAGCAGTAACAATAACGGAATAGTGCTTGAATACCAATGGAACAAAAAGAACCTGACCTCTATTACTTCCACACCAAGAGGAACTTACAACAGTGATTACAAAATATCCACCATTGCTAATGACTACAGCCTTGACCTGAACACGCTGGCACAATGGATTGACGAACGACCCAATTATATAAACGTGGTAAACACATTGGGACAAATGGCAGGCATTTTAGGCAAACGAAGTGAAAATATCATAGAAGACACTTACTATACATACGACTATAGTTTCTTGCAAGACGGCAGGCTGAAAGACATTACTCTGATAGATACGAATAAAACCGGCTATTCTTTCTTATTGCGTTACGCCGACTCTGATAATATCGAATAAATATACAAAAGAAAGATGATTTCTCATTTTTTATCTCAATCTGCATTGACAAAGAGCCTGATTTATTTTGTTATCTTAGAAATAAGTAGTTACTTTGCACAAAATTTAAAGATGCTATGTATCCTACAGGAACAAAGATAATATAGACATAAAGCAAATGCGTTAGTCCTCTCACGAGGATGGACGCATTTTTTTTATATTTTAGCGACATTAAAACAACTATTATAAAAAGAAACTTTCAATGAAAAAGGATTTAAAGAAAGTCCTGGTATTGGGTTCGGGTGCCCTCAAAATCGGCCAGGCAGGAGAGTTTGATTACTCAGGTTCACAAGCGCTGAAAGCATTGCGCGAAGAAGGCATTCACTCGGTGTTGGTAAATCCTAACATCGCAACTATTCAAACTTCGGAAGGTATTGCCGACAAAGTGTACTTCCTTCCTGTTACTCCCTTCTTTGTTGAAGAAATTATTAAGAAAGAACAACCGGACGGTATCTTATTGGCTTTCGGTGGTCAGACTGCACTGAACTGCGGTACTGAGCTTTATCTGAACGGTACATTAAAGAAATATGGTGTAGAAGTACTGGGTACTTCCGTAGAAGCCATCATGTACACTGAAGACCGTGATTTATTCGTAAAAAAGCTGGATGAAATTCCGATGAAAACCCCGAAGAGCCACGCTGTGGAAAGCATGGAAGAGGCTCTGAAGGCTGCCCGCGAAATCGGTTATCCTGTTATGGTACGCTCTGCTTACGCATTGGGCGGTTTGGGTAGCGGTATCTGTCCGGACGAAGAAGCTTTCATCAAATTAGCAGAAAGCTCATTCGCATTCTCTAAACAGATCCTGGTTGAAGAGTCATTGAAAGGTTGGAAAGAAATTGAATTCGAAGTAATCCGCGATGCTAATGATCATTGTTTCACAGTAGCAAGCATGGAAAACTTCGACCCGCTGGGTATCCACACCGGTGAGTCTATCGTGGTAGCTCCTACTTGCTCTCTGACAGAAGAACAAGTCACCATGCTGCAAGAATTGTCTACAAAATGTATCCGCCACTTGGGTATTGTGGGTGAATGTAACATCCAATATGCTTTCAATGCAGATACCAACGACTACCGTGTCATCGAAGTAAACGCACGTCTGAGCCGTTCTTCCGCACTGGCTTCCAAGGCCACCGGTTTCCCCTTGGCATTCGTCGCCGCTAAAATCGCTTTGGGCTACACATTAGACCAGATTGGCGAGATGGGTACTCCTAACTCAGCATACGAAGCTCCCCAATTGGATTACCTGATTTGTAAAATTCCCCGTTGGGATTTAACAAAATTTGCCGGTGTATCACGTCAGATCGGTTCCAGCATGAAGTCGGTAGGTGAAATCATGTCTATCGGACGTTCTTTCGAGGAAATCATTCAGAAAGGTCTTCGTATGATCGGTCAGGGCATGCACGGTTTCGTGGGTAACGACCATACTAAATTCGAGAATCTGGATGAGGAACTGGCTAACCCGACAGACCTCCGCATCTTCTCCATCGCTTCTGCATTGGAAGAAGGATACAGCATTGAACGTATCCATGAACTGACCAAGATTGACCCGTGGTTCTTGGGCAAACTGAAAAATATCGTTGACTACAAAATCAAACTTTCCACTTATAATAAGATTGAGGATCTGCCCGAAGATGTACTTCGCCAAGCTAAAGTGTTAGGGTTCTCCGACTTCCAGATTGCACGTTTCGTACTGAAATCCAATGGCAACATGGAAAAAGAGAATCTGGCCGTACGAGCTCATCGTAAAGCATTAGGTATTCTTCCGGCTGTGAAACGTATCAATACCGTCGCATCCGAACATCCCGAACTGACCAATTACCTGTATATGACATACGCTACTACAGGTTATGATGTCAATTATTATAAGAACGAAAAATCAGTGGTTGTATTAGGCTCGGGGGCTTACCGCATCGGGTCATCTGTAGAATTTGACTGGTGTTCTGTAAACGCTGTACAGACAGCACGTAAATTGGGTTACAAATCAATCATGATTAACTATAACCCTGAAACGGTTTCTACCGACTATGACATGTGTGACCGTCTGTACTTTGACGAACTTTCATTCGAACGTGTACTTGACGTGATTGACCTGGAACAACCGGGTGGTGTCATTGTATCGGTAGGCGGACAGATTCCTAACAACCTGGCTATGAAATTACATCGTCAGTCAGTACCTGTATTGGGAACTTCACCTCTTTCTATCGACCGTGCGGAAAACCGTCATAAATTCTCGGCTATGCTCGACCAACTGGGCATTGACCAACCGGCTTGGAAGGAATTGACCAGCCTGGAAGAGATGGAAGAGTTCGTCAACAAAGTAGGTTATCCGGTGTTGGTTCGTCCTTCATACGTGCTCTCGGGCGCTGCCATGAATGTATGCTATAACGAAGACGAATTAAAAGAATTCTTGCAGATGGCCAAGGAAGTTTCTAAAGAATATCCGGTAGTCGTATCACAGTTCATGCAAGACACCAAAGAAATAGAATTTGACGCTGTAGCCCAAAACGGTGAGGTAGTGGAATATGCCATATCAGAACATATTGAATACGCAGGTGTACACTCGGGTGATGCAACCTTGGTATTCCCGGCTCAGAAGATTTATTTCGAAACAGCCCGCCGCATTAAGAAAATCGGTCGCCGCATAGCCAAAGAATTGAATATTTCCGGTCCGTTCAATATGCAGTTCCTGGCTAAGAACAATGAAGTAAAAGTGATTGAATGTAACCTGCGTGCCTCACGTTCATTCCCATTCGTTTCCAAGGTATTGAAACGTAACTTTATTGAAACAGCCACCCGCATCATGCTGGATGCTCCATACAGCAAACCGGACAAGTCGGCATTCGACATTGACTGGATTGGTGTAAAAGCTTCTCAGTTCTCATTCTCACGCTTGCACAAGGCAGACCCGGTATTGGGTGTAGATATGTCTTCAACCGGTGAAGTAGGTTGTATCGGTGATGACTTCCATGAAGCCTTGCTGAATTCACTGATTGCTGTAGGATTTAAAATTCCTACAAAATCAGTTATGTTCTCGTCGGGTGCTACCAAGTCTAAAGTAGATTTGCTGGAAGCCAGCCGTATGTTGGCAAATAAGGGATACGAGATTTATGCAACTGCCGGAACTGCTACTTTCCTGAATGCACACGGAGTAAACACTATTCCTGTTTACTGGCCTGATGAACGTCCCGATGCAGAAAATAATGTAATGAAGATGATTGCCGAACACAAGTTCGACCTGATTGTCAATATTCCGAAGAACCATTCTAAACGTGAGTTGACTAACGGTTATAAGATTCGTCGCGGAGCAATCGACCACAATATTCCTTTGATTACCAATGCTCGTCTGGCAAGTGCCTTCATCGAAGCATTCTGCGAAATGAGCGAAAAGGACATTCAGATCAAGAGCTGGCAGGATTATAAATAATCCTTCCCAATAAATAAAAAGAGGGTGTGTCTTCAATCTGACACACCCTCTTTTTTTGATAAGATACTACTATGGGACTAATATTGGAGTACGTTAAAAATGAAATTTGTTAATCAACAAAATCCGATTTCCATCATTCAGCGCATTTCTTATAGTGTCAGGGAGTGATTCATAATCTCTGCACATGTTTTCCAGTTCATGGCTGATAAGACTTACAATAGTCCCTTTACCATCTGAGGACATAGGTTCTATGATATCATATACAGAAGATGATTTTGTAAACTTTCTACATCCACATTTATTATTGAAAGGATTGAATATAATAGTATATTGACTATTCCCATCTTCAATAAGTCCTATCCAAGTACTATCAGAAACGACGATAGGACTGTTTACCAACCTTAAGTAATCGTCAGAAGGCTTACTTCGACGAAAGGCTAAATAATCTGTTTTTGCTTTTTGAGAGATAGCTTTATCTAAAAAATCAAAAACAATGAAGGTGTGTACCTTCCCATCTTCATCCAATATTGCCAAAGAATCTGAAGGCGAACGATAATAACATAATCCTGAATTGTTATTCCTGAAAATTTCGTTTGTCGTACATCCTCCTATATAACCTTCTTGATAAGGCATTGAGCGCGCAATAGGATTCATTAACGAATCCGTATAAATCAGAGCCGGCATTTGTGTTCCGTTAGGTGTCGTGTTAAATATAAAATTGCCATTCTTCAGACGTTTGAAGGCATCTGCAAAAAAAGGAATTTTCTGTTCACTTAAGAAAGTCCCGGATTCAGTGTAATGAATGATTTTTTTGGAATTTGTATCTAATACGTACACTCCGGTTTCGTCTACATGCATATCCCAAGGAAAAACATATTCTCCCGGGCCCTGTCCTACGACCATATTTAATATCAGATGTACCATCCTTTTTAAAGGATACAACAGTTCGTAATGCGCTTTGGTCTAGAATATAATATTTGTTATTGTATTCTATTATTTTGTCGGCACAAGAGAACATGATGTTGTTTCCTTCGTTCAGAACAACGAATGAAGTATTTGCGATATGACTCAAGCTTCATCATAGCTCATGCCCTACGCTTCGGCCAACCCATGCAGGTCATCCTCAAAACAGCGGTCAACTCCCCGCCTGTGATGCCACAGATGTCAATGTAATCGCGCCGCATGAAAATATCCTTCAAGTTGTTCAAGTCACTGAATACACTCACCTTGCCGAAACGATGGGGCGACTGAGAAAGTAATAGCGACCGGCAGTCACCCGACGGTGAACGATTGCGGTCTTGTCCACATATACATAACCGTCTTGGCGAAGGCTCTCGAAATTCTGTATGCCGATGGAATAAATACTCTGTTCCATACTGATTGCCTTTAGGATTCTGCAAAAGTAAAGATAACTATTTCTTCTTGAGATAAATCCGAATCAACCTAATTATTTTCCCTTTTTCACTTATAGTTATAAGAAAAAATCCATAACTTTGCCACGAGTTAACCAAAACAAACATAACGTTGACATTTTGATTCAACAAAACAACAAACATCAAAAGCTATGAATAACTTTTTCTTAGAAACGCATCAAGTGGTCAAACGCTTTGCCAACCACACTGCGCTGAATGGTGTCAGCATTCAGGTCCCCGAAGGACAAATCTTTGGATTGCTGGGACCGAACGGTGCCGGCAAAACCACACTCATCCGCATCATCAACCGCATCACGGCTCCTGATTCGGGAGAAGTACGCTTCAACGGACACCTGTCGCAAGCCGAAGATATTTATCATATCGGTTATCTGCCCGAAGAACGCGGATTATACAAGAAGATGAAAGTGGGCGAACAGGCTATCTACCTGGCTCAATTGAAAGGTCTCAGCAAAGCAGAAGCCACTTCACGACTGAAGCTATGGTTTGAAAAGTTTGAAATCACTCCGTGGTGGAACAAGAAATTGGAAGAGCTGTCCAAAGGGATGCAGCAAAAAGTACAATTTATCATCACTATACTGCATAAACCTCAATTACTGATATTCGACGAACCTTTCTCCGGCTTCGACCCTGTGAACGCCGAACTGCTGAAGCGTGAAATATTGGAGCTGAAGAAAGAAGGACATACCATCATCTTCTCCACGCACAACATGGCTTCGGTGGAAGAAATATGTGACAATATTGCACTCATCAACCATTCTGAAGTGGTGTTGCAAGGGAATGTGAAAGAGGTGCGTTCTCGTTTCAAAGCCAATACCTATATCTTAAGCACTCCGAAAGGACAACCCTTGAAAGAATCCCCTCTGTTTGAGATTGTAGACAGTCAGCCCACCGAAGAGGAAATCCGATATACCCTACAAAAGCAACAGGATATGTCCAACTCGGCATTACTGACCCAAATAGCCCAACAAACCGAAATAATCTCCTTTACCGAATGCCTGCCCTCCATGAATGAAATATTCATCCGTACGGTAGAAGGTTTGGATAAACACTAAATGCCCAAAGCCATGAACAAGATATTAATCATTATACAACGTGAATTTCTGAACCGAGTAAGTAAGAAATCATTTATTCTTCTTACCATCCTGATGCCGTTCATCTTTGCAGCTCTCATTTTTGTTCCTGCACTGCTGTCGACGGTGAAAAGCGATGAAGTTAAACAAGTAGTAATCATTGACCACACACAAAAGTACATCGGACAATTCAAGGATGATGAATCTTATCATTTCATCGCCGGACAAGAAATGTTGCCCGAATACCGAAGTGATACTACCCGCATAGACGCCGTAGTGGAAATTACCGAAGACCTGATTCAAAATCCCACAGCAGCCGCCATCTATTCGCGCAAAGAAGTGACTAAGGGTTTGTTGTCATTGGTAAACAATACGCTGAATGAACAAATCAGACACGATAAACTGACAAGTTACAATATCCCCGAATTACAAAATATCATGCAGGATTTTGATAAGAGATACAGTGCACGTACCATCAAATGGAGTGAAGACGGCAGTGCAAACGAATCAAATGCCGGCATTGCGGTAGCCGTTGGTATGATACTTACCTTCCTTATCTATATGTTCGTTATGTCTTATGGAGGCATGGTGATGCAGAGTGTCATGGAAGAAAAGACAAGCCGCATTGTCGAGTTAATGGTATCATCGGTCAAGCCGCTTCAACTGATGCTTGGCAAGATTATCGGTATCGGTCTGGTAGGCATTACCCAACTGCTGATATGGGGTATTCTGCTTGTTGTACTTTTGGGTATCGCCGACAATACTTTCGGTGGAGATGCAGCCATTCTAAAAGGTGCCGAAGGCATGATTAGTGCCTTACAAAACCTGAATCTGCTGAAACTCGGAACCCTCTTTACCCTGAATTTCATCGGCGGATTCCTGATTTATGCCTCCATCTTTGCTGCTATCGGAGCCTCTATCAATGCCATGGAAGATTCACAACAGTTTATGACTCCCATTATGATACTGATGATATTCTCCCTTTACGCCGGTATCTATAGTGGCGACAACCCGGACGGCCCGCTGGCTTTCTGGTGTTCTCTCATACCGTTTACCTCCCCTATCGTCATGATGGTACGTGTTCCGCTGGATGCACCGACCTGGCAAATTATTCTTTCGCTTTGCCTGCTCTATGCCTCAGCACTTGCACTCATCTGGATTTCAGGAAAAATATATCGTGTAGGTATCCTGATGTATGGCAAAAAGCCGACACTAAAAGAGATGATTAAATGGATTTCTTATAAATAGATTAATTCACTCTAGCCCTATCGGGCACTCTCACAAGAAACGGGGGTATGTCAAAACTAAACCGGTCTATCAAACCTCAACTGTAGGGGCAAGATTTACCTGCCCGAACCAACGGTCACAACCTTGGAAGTAATACACCAAGCAAACTGTTTTCGGGCGAACGAACCTCGCTCCTACTAGCCAAATGACAGCATCATCAACGTTTAGACACAACCCCACTTTTTTATTACTTCCACTCACCCAATTGAATACCCAGCTTTTCCCAATGCCCGATAAATGAATTCAACGAGTTACGGAAACGATCAAAATCCTTATTGGATGGATTTGTCCAACCCACTTCGGCATATGCAGCAAGACGCGGATAAATCTTTTTATTCATACTTTCAACCGTAGGAATAAATTCACCCCACATTTGGCAACCGATACCCAACACTTTACTTTGCTGAGCCTCTGTCAGTCCCTCAGGAATCGGATTGAATTCATACGATTTTTGCAAAGGAATAGATTCATAATCATAGTCCAGATAAGTATATATATGATAAGAGTTAACGATATCATATCCTTTCTCAATAGTTTCTTTAATCAATTCAGGCTCCCCTTTCCAGAAATGAACAATTGTGCCAGGAGCCAATTGCTGTTGTGAAGCACCACTTCCGTCTCTTTGATAATCATTTACCTGAGCTCCCGTAATTTCATTCCATCCCATCATGTGACGGTTTTTAGAAACCAAAAAATTAGAAATGTTATTTGTAAAAAAGACCTGCAAGCCACCCGGTGAAGTTATCTTGTTCTGCTTCATATAATTGCGTACCATCGGTGATTCCTTCCAAGCATTATATCGTAATTCATCTCCACCGATATGAATAACCGGAGAAGGGAATAATGCAATTACTTCCTTCAATACATCTTCCTGAAATTGGATAACACGAGGATCAGCCACATTATAAGCATTGTAATGTACCCCAAAGTTACAAGGCACCTTAATCTGCTTTCCGGTAGTTCCCAACCATGGATAAGAAGCAATAGCAGCACTGGCATGTCCCGGCATCTCTATTTCAGGAACAATCATAATATGGCGTTTGGCAGCATAATCCACTACCTCTTTGATATCATCCTGAGTATAAAAACCACCATGAGGCTTGCCATCAAACACATTGCTGTGGAAATGGTTAATCTCTGAAGAGTCACGGAAAGCACCGACCTCTGTCAATTTCGGATATTTCTTGATTTCAATACGCCATCCCTGATCATCCGTCAAATGCCAATGAAATACGTTCATCTTCAGTTCTGCCATTCTATCCAACAGATTGAGGACAACTTCTTTACCTTTGAAATACCGACCTTCATCCAACATGAAAGCACGCCAGGAAAAAGCCGGATAATCCGTCACCAAAGCTTTTTGAACTGTCAGGCGTCCTTCTCTTTCTTTAATAATCTGGCGCAAAGTCTGCACACCGTTAAACACTCCTTCGGGAGTAGAAGCCTTAATTGTAATCCAGCTTCCGGCAGCTTCCAATACATATCCACCTTTTTTATCAGGTAAAACGGTCGAATCCAATAAAAGAATAACATCTCCTTTGTCTTTCCCTTCCTCCAAAGTGACTTCCACTGCAAAATCATTCTTCAAATAGGAAGCCAGCAACAAAGCCTCATTAGACAATTCATTAGAATAAACAACCATCGGCTTATCCTTCAACTTCACAAAGCCCTGAACATAATTAATCTCTTGCGGCTGAGGAAGCACGGCATACGCTTCTATCGGCGGCTGTTCACAGGAGCTACACACAACAATGCACAACAAAACGACAATAAGTGATTTGAGTTTCATAAGTATTAGAATTAAAATTAGTTTCAATAATAGCTTTTGACTACTTCAACGCTTCTTCAATGGTATTCATCAAATGATTAAACTCCTCTTTTTCATATCCAATAGAAGTATAGATTGCTTCTCCTTCCTTATTAAACAAATACGTACGAGGGATAGATTTTTCTGCAAAAAGTGAAAAAACTTCCCGTTTAGGGTCAGGATACAACGGGAAAGTAAATTTCTTACGCTCATTATAAGCCTTCAGTTGTTCATCCGTATGTTCGCGACCAATCACCAACAATACAAAGTCTTTATTATCTTTATATTTAGGCCAAAGCATCTTTTGTACTTCTGCAAGTTCCAACTGGCATGGGCCGCACCAAGTGGCAAATAAACTGACCAATACCACCTTACCCTTTAAATCGGCAGATGAAACATCTCCATAGACTGATGATTTCAACTGAAAATCCGGTAACTTATCTCCCTTCTTCAATTCCTGTGCATGCATTGCAAAGCTGGCGCATAACAACATCAATAATAATCCTAACTTTTTCATTTTCATAATTCTGAATATTTAATTTACGATATAATGAAGACAAATATATCTGTTTTTCCTATATTTGCCGACTGAAATATCATTTTTTAGCCTATGATGACTTTTATTTCGTGTGCCAAGACAATGACGGATCATTCTAAAGTAGAAGTCCCTACCACCGGCACACCACAATTTCAAGCTGAAGCCATTCAGCACGCACTTGATATGTCCAGGTTCTCTGCCGAAGAACTAGAACGCCTGTTACGGGTAAACAGTAAAATAGCAGCCGAAAATTATCTCCGGTTTCAAGATTTCTGTTCGGAAGCAAACAAAGCTCTTCCTGCCTTGTTAGCCTATACAGGCATAGTATTCAAACGTATCTGTCCTCAAGACTTTACAGCAGAAGATTTTCAATACGTACAAGATCATCTGCGTATCACTTCCTTTTTATATGGATTACTTCGTCCGCTTGACCTGATAAAGAATTATAGATTGGAAGGAGATGTCAGACTGCCAGAACATGAAGGAATATCTATGTTTGATTATTGGAAACCAATATTGACGGATGAGTTCATCAAATCCATCAAAGCACAAGGAGGCACATTGGTCAACCTTGCCAGCAACGAAATGAAAGACCTTTTCGACTGGAAACGTATAGAACAACAGGTACGCGTAATTACACCCGAATTTCAGGTTTGGAAAAAAGGGAAATTAACGACTGTCGTTATTTATACTAAAATGTGTAGAGGAGAAATGACACGCTATATCATCAAAAACCGCATTGAAAAGCCTGAAGAGCTAAAAAGCTTCAACTGGGAAGGATTCTGCTTTGATGCAGAACACAGCACTGAATCGCAGTACCTTTTTAGCCTTCTTTCATAAAAAAATATTAAATATTCAAGCTGCACAAACTTTTTTTCAACGCTCATGTTATTTAGTTGAAATTGGGAAGATATACCTAAACAATAATTTAACTAATAGAAATGAGTATGAAAAAATTAATGTTTGCACTGGCAATTGCCAGTATCAGTTCTGCAACGTTCGCGCAGCAGAGCAACAAATCACAAAATGCTATCGTCAGCGAAAGCGTAGATGTTATGGAGGTTCCGGTAGATAAGTACAAAGTAGAAACCAATCGTTTTTTTGATAATTGGTTCTTCTCTGTAGGAGGCGGTGCACAAGTATTATTCGGTGACCAATCCGACCTGGGCAAATTCGGCAAACGTATCGCTCCCGCTCTGAATGTGTCTATTGGCAAATGGTTCACTCCCGGACTAGGATTGCGTCTGCAGTATAGCGGTTTGCAGTCAAAGAGTTTTTCAAGCGAACCTTCTGCATACTCCAAGCCTCATATGCTGAGCGAAGGATACTATCAGGATAAGTTCAACTATATGAACTTACATGGTGATATCTTGTTCAACATCAGCAATATGCTTGCCGGTTATAATCCTGACCGTATATATGATGCCGTCCCATTCGTAGGTTTCGGTTTCGCTCATTCTTATGACAAACCTCACCTTAATTCATTGGCATTCAACTTCGGTTTGATTAATACCTTCCATGTAGCAGATGCATGGGATTTAAACTTGGAGCTTTATGGTATGGGAGCTGAAAACAAGTTTGATGGCAAAACTCTGAACAAAGGATTGGACGTTATGTTGGGGGCATCAGTCGGTGTGACCTATAAGTTTCCGCAAAGAGGTTTCAAACCTGCTCCTGACGTGGATGCAATGATGGCCCTTACAGCATCCCAAATGGATGCTATCAATGCAGCTTTGGCTCAACAAATCGAACAAAACCGTCAGTTGAAGGCTCAACTTGCAAATACTCCTAACGAAGTTGTTACAGAACAAGTTACCGTCAACCAGCTGACTCCGGTTCCGCAGTCTGTATTCTTCCAAATTGGTTCTGCTACTCTGCCTCAAAACAGCACAGTCAACTTGCAACAGATTGCCAACTTAGTAAAAGACAATCCGGGCATCAAACTGAAAGTAACCGGTTATGCCGACAGCGACACAGGTAGTGCATCATGGAATAAACAATTGAGTGAAGACCGTGCAAATACAGTTGCAAACGAATTGGTTAAACTTGGTGTAAACAAGAGTAACATGATTATTAGCGGTATGGGCGGTGTTAATACATTGACTCCTCCGGCATTCAACCGTCGTGTAATTATCGAAGCCCAATAATACTCTGCCTTAAAAAAGGTAAGCCAAAGAGGGGGTGCCAAAACGTGAATGATACTGTCATTTTACTAATAGGGGCGAGGTTCGCTCGCCCGAAAACAGCTTGCCTTGTGTATTACTCCCAAGGTAGTGACCGTTGGTTCGGGCAGGCAAACCCTGCCCCTACTGTTTACAATTTGACAGACCATTTTACTTTTGGCACCCCTCTTATCTTTTATCACATCTATTTAAAAAGCTTTTCCAGTTCATCCTCCTGAAGTACGGACAATACGGTTTTACCGTCAGGAGTATAATTAGGAGTAGCTACAGCAAACAACCCATCCACCAGGCCATTCATCTCTTCATTCGTCAAAACCTGTCCCGGCACAATAGCCGCAGCTTTGGCCAATGTCAAAGCCAGATTACTCTGTACTTCTTCTTTCACTTTACCTCCCTTCTCCATAGCAGTATGAACCATACTCTGGATCAGTTCCACCGGATTTAAACCTTCAATGCCCGAAGGTATGCCGTTAATGGCATAACTGCCACCTCCCAAATCAGTCAGTTCAAAGCCCAAGTATGACAAATCTTCCATGATTTCCTGCAATACAGGTACTTCCGAAACCGGGAATTGCACAATATCAGGAAATAACATGCCCTGCGATGCTCCCTGTCGACGTGTTATCTGTTCCAGGTATTGATCATAAAGAATGCGAATATGTGCCCGTTGCTGATCGATAATCATCAAACCAGATTTAACGGAAGTAAGAATAAAGCGTCCCTTAAACTGATAATGTTGAGATGATTTCTCTCCCATTGCCGCCTCTTCCGAATGATCATACAAGGTAGGAGTAACCGGTTGCTCCATTGAAGCTGCCGTAAAATAATCCCCATCATCCGGGTAAGACTTCTGTATATGTTGCGCCGACGAATGATGCTCCAAGCCCTCATATAATTGTTCCCAATCACGACTGGGTTTTGAGGAGTAAGAAGAAGGAGGCACAGCAGACGTATTAAAAGGATTGTAATCCGGATTATAAGTTGTTTTCGGCGGCTGTATTCCGGCATAAGGAGAACTCTCGAATGCAGGGATATCCGGCATACCTTCCGTATCAAAATCAATAGAAGGGACAGCATTGAATTTACCTAATGTTTCTTTGACAGCTGCTGCCAATATCTGCCAAATGGCCTGTTCATTTTCAAATTTGATTTCTGTCTTGGTAGGATGAATATTTACGTCAATATTGCCGGGATCCACATCAAAGTAAATAAAATAAGATACTTGCTCACCCACCGGTATCAGATGCTCGTATGCATCCATAATAGCTTTATGGAAATAAGGATGGCGCATATAGCGTCCGTTTACAAAGAAGTATTGACGAGCTCCTTTCTTACGGGCACTTTCCGGCCGGGCAACAAATCCCGAGATACGTACCATGGTAGTATCCACATCAAGTGACAAAAGATCCTGATTTATTTTCTTCCCAAACACACCCATTATACGTTGACGCAACTGAATGGCAGGGAGATTAAACAACTCGGCATCATTATGATACAAAGTAAAAGACACATTGGGATTGACCAACGCAATGCGTTCAAACTCAGTCAATATATTACTCAACTCCGTCTGATTGGATTTTAGGAATTTACGCCGTGCCGGTACATTAAAAAACAGATTTTTCACACAAAAATTGCTACCCTTAGGACATGATATGGCTTCCTGGCTTTCCACCTTAGAACCGGCAATAACCAGTTTGGTGCCCAACTCCTCTCCTTCTACACACGTGCGCAACTCTACTTGTGCCACCGCCGCAATAGAAGCCAAAGCCTCTCCACGGAATCCCATTGTCCGCAAAGCAAATAAATCAGCTGCTTCCCGTATCTTAGAAGTTGCATGGCGTTCAAAAGACAGACGTGCATCAGTTTCGGACATCCCTTTACCATCGTCTATCACTTGAATAGAACTCTTTCCGGCATCCGTTACCAGTACATCTATATGTTGCGCTCCGGCATCAATGGCATTCTCCACCAATTCTTTTATAACAGACGCGGGACGCTGTATCACCTCTCCTGCCGCTATTTGATTAGCAACAGAGTCCGGCAGCAAACGTATGATATCGCTCATAATACAACTACGAATGATTCATTAAAAACTTAATTCTCCGGTCACCAGATAGTGCAGGATAAAAAGTAAAATACCAATAGCTATAAACAAAGCCCCATAAGTCAATGGCTTGCGTCCACTCTCTTTTCTGCGCTTCAAGTGCTTGGTTCCTTCAATAAACTTTCCACGAATGTCTTCGGGAGAAAACTCTTTCGGAGGAAGCATACCCAAGTCACGCTTGGCATTCTCTTCCATCTTCTGCAATTTCTCTTTGCGTTCATCCACATATATGTATTGGTGGTTGAAACGACGAGGTTTTTCCATTTTAAACATTCCCATAGTTATTTCTTCTTTTTATTAAACAAGTCCTGATTTGGCAGAGGCGCGGCACCTCGATTACTCTTCTTTAACTCCTGCCCGGCTTTCTTTCCGCGCCAGTTAAAAATATCCTCTTTATTGAGCGGACGAATATAGTCAAACCAATTAAAATTTTCCAGTTTCATTTTATCGGGTGGAAGTTGAAGCATCGGATAAAGAGTACCATTTGATTTCGGACTCATGACCATCTTTTTCATTTTCCGGTTTTCCAAATATATATTCAAAAGGCTTGTCTCCGATACATTCATGCCAATCAATGTGCTGTCGCTCTCCATCGGATAATAAACAACACGAACCGAACCGATAACATCTACCTGATGCATCTCTCCATTCTTGAAATATGCCTTGATATCTTTTCCTGTTACCTGATTATAATTAACAGAATCCAATTTTTCGACAGATAGAGTCTGATTGTGAATATGGGCCCAATCAATAGTACTGTCATTCATGTAAATCATAATTTCCTCACCCAACAATTGCTGATTATTATTCCAAAGAATCGGATCATAATACATAGTCAGACAACTGTCTTTAGACGAAAAGACTAGTGAATCACATACTCCCTGCACATCCGTGCGGTACATGCGCACTTTATGATATGCTCTTGTTTCACGGAAGGTGGAATCTGTATTCAGATTGAAAGTATACATCTGCAACGTATCGGCATGCATAAATAAACTATCGCCCTGTGAATAATCTACCGCCACCGCCTTTTGGGTCGCAATGGCATATTTAGTCAGTTCATTGTAATAACAATAGTCACCGGTAAGCATGTTTTTATTAATGGTATCGTTAAACAATACATTGTCAAAAGCTTCTCCATATCCTTTCACACGGTCATAAAACAAACTGTCACCCGTCAACTGCTTGCCTTCATTGGTTAATACAGAACGATTGAGTAACTCTGCCTGACCAATCTGGGTATTATAGAAACCCAATTCCGAATAAATATGGTTATTATCACTGTCGATATCCGACGGACCTACAATATTGGCAATCTTACTGGCTGTATTATAACGCAAAGTATCCGAAGTCAATGTAAACTTAGGATTTACAAGTTTCACATCATAATTAAAAACCGACTGTTTAGTAGCAGGACTATACTCTCCCCATTCCGAAGTCAACACGTTTTCTTCATCCATCAGCGTACCGCCATCGAAATAATAACCAAGGTTATAAATACGGTCATAGTTCAGACTATCGGTCAGCAATGTAGTATTCTTGTTCTCCATGCGCACATTATTGCGCACTTGGGCTATCTGTGTGTTTCCATCATAAAAAAGATAATCCCCATACAAAAACAGCGTATCTCCCTGCACCATTTTTACATTATCAAAAGCCTCCAGCGAATTGGTCTTTTCATAAAAGCAGGCACTGTCACAATACATATAAACACTATCATGGCGAAAAGTCACATTTCCAACCAATATCTGTGCATCAGGGTCAGGATTTAAAGGACTTTTTTTCAACACATCGGAATGCAACAGATACACTTTACTCTTGGCAGGCTTCGGTTCAGCCTTTTTAGTGGGATTAACCTGAGCCAACAAGCAAAAGACAAACAGGCACAGGACACTAAACAAAAGTATCCTATGCCTGCTCGAAGAGTTATTTTTTTTTCTTTTTTCAAGCATACGGTTCAATATACTACATTTATTCTTTTATCCAACCCGGATATTTAAAATCACATTTCTGCCACTTCTCATTAATACGCACATAGGTATGTTTTTGCTTTTCTTTGATCCACTTTTCAAGCTTATCTTCACTACGTTTTTCCATGACGATAGCCTTCAGGCGCTGATAGTCTTCCGAAATGGTCGCCTTATGTCCGTTAATACGACTTTTCAGCTTTACAATGGCGCACACCTCTTTTCCTTTATCGTTTATCATAGTGAATGCTCTTGATATCTCACCTACGTTCATATTTTCCACCATCTTGGCCACTTCCTGAGAAACTTGTGCCAAGTCCTGCATTTCAAAACGCGCCGTACCGGTATTCTTGTTGGCCATCAAACCATGGTTATTCTTTGTATCCTTATCCTGAGAAATATAAGTAGCAGCATCATCAAAAGTAAATTTCTGGTTGCGAATGTCATCAGCAATAGAATCCAAACGAACTAAAGCTGCCTCCAAGTCTTTTTCCTCCACTTTCGGCTTCAACAAAATATGGCGGGTATTAATACGGTCACCGCGTTTTTCAATCAATTGGATAATGTGAAAACCAAACTCAGTTTCTACAATCTTTGAAACCTTATTAGGATCCTGCAAGTTAAAAGCGACATTGGCATATTCGGGCACCAATTCTCCTTTGCCCATAAAGCCAAGCTCACCGCCACGACGCGCCGTTCCGGGATCTTCAGAATAAAAACGGGCATATGTGGCAAATGACATTTTACCGGAATTAATACCATCTGTATAGTCACGCAAAGTTTTCTTCACACGCTCTACTTCTTCCAACGGAATTTTAGGTTCCAATGTCACAATCTGCACCTCCACCTGAGTGGGAACAAAAGGAATACTGTCTTGCGGCAAATCCTTAAAATAACGGCGCACTTCGGCAGGAGTTATCTTAATCTCCCCCACAATATGCTGTTGCATTTTCTGCACAGTCAAGCCATCGCGGATATTCTCACGAAGCATTTCGCGTATCTGGGTAGAAGTCTTATTATAATACTCTTCCAATTTCTCCTTAGAACCTCCTACTTGTTCGATTAGCCAATTGGTACGTCTTTCCACTTGACCAATCACTTCCTGTTCAGAAACTTCAATACTATCGATAGCTGCCTGGTGAAGGAACAACTTCTGAACAGCAAGCTGTTCAGGAATAATACAATACGGATCTCCGTCAAACTTGCGTCCTTCATACTGGGCATTCAACCGCTCACTTTCTACGTCAGATTTAAGGATAGCCTCATCGCCTACCACCCACACAACTTCGTCTATAACGTTGTCTTGTCCATATACAGAAACAGCAGCGAACAGCATCAGTAACAGTGCATAAACTTTAGTACACATCAATTTATTCATCTGAATTCAAATAATAATAAATAATCTTGTTTCTATCCGAAGCCCGTTGATACAAGTCCTCTTTCACCTTGTTAATAAATTCCACACGCTTCAGATTAATTAAAATCTCTTTTATTTCATCTCTGGCAAAGTCCAACGGCTTTTGTTTATCCTTGCCCAAGAAATCTTCTATATGTAAGAAATAGCAAAAGGCCGTGTCCTTGACTTCTACATTTCTATTTTTATCCAAATAGTTTGCATCCGTATCAAGCACCTTCAAAGGTATCTTGGCAGCCACATCGGGCACAGATGTCCAACGGTCATAAAAATAATCATAACTCACTGCATTACGCAAACTATACTTCTCCAATTTTTCAATAACGTCCTGATTATTCTTCCGATACCACACCCGCACATTTCCCAAATCAGGAGAACTGAGAGGAACCTTTATAAAAAGCCCTTTGACCAATGGATTGTCCAACCGGAACAGTTCTTTGTTCTTTTCATAATAAGCATTTATTTCCTCTTCACTGATATCGTTTGCCAATTTCTGATTCACCAACTCCTCTTGATAAGTGTGCATAATCAATGCACGGCGATAATTTTCCACCAGTTTGGAGATTTTATCATTATCGGGAATATTCCCCTCCGCCTTATCAAACAGCAGCGCATCCTCTATCCAGTTCCTGATATAGTGTTCGGCAAACAATACACTATCATCCTTCGATATATTGAGAGGAAGAGCCGCCTGCAAATCTTCCTTATACAGAAATTCGCCGGACACTTCCACCAAAGGAGTTTTTCCTTTATGGTTATGCTCCTGACCGCATCCAGTCATGGCAGCGGCAATCACAAGTATTACTCCCCAGTTTTTCACGATACTCATAAAGCATTAAAATAGTGAACGAAGATACTGCAATAATTAATTACTTCCGTTATTATTAACTGTTTTTAAAACCTCTTGGTTAATTTCAACCTTATATTTTCGTTTCAATTCTTTCATCCAAGAGTCCTCATGTATAGCCTGATAATCACGGATTACCGATTCTTTTACATCCAAATAGCTCTCCGGTCCCTTTTTCAATTTCTTACCCATCACAAAGGTATAAGAAAAACCGGGAACTTGTTCAAAACTTCCACACTTAAAAACTAATTTATCGACATATTGATTCTTCCCTATAATAAATACGCCCACTTCTATGCTTGCTTGCGGAACCGCCGTGTGCATCATCAACTTTTCCAAAGCGGATTTCCACTCCTCCATCGGCTTTTTCTTTAAATATTTCTTAATGACAGAAGCCATTTTCTTATTCCTGCAATGAATAACAGCTCCTTTATATCGAGGCAAATCCCAAGCATAATCCGATTTATGCTGCTTGAAATAGTGTTCCAAGTCGGCTTCGGAACAAGCATATTCTGTCTCCTGATACTTCCGCGTGAGATAAGAAACCAATAAACCATCATGTACCTCTTGCAAACGTAACGCCCAATCGGGATATTTCCCGGCCAAAGCCCCTGACCGGTAAAGGGCTAAAACATCTTTTCTGACCGAAGAAGAGCAAACTCCTCCATGCTCCATATATGCTTGTATTTCCTCCTTTTTGTCGTGATATGAGGCAAAAGGCTTACGCTCTACCCACTTGACGATATGAAGACCTAAAGGAGAATAAAAAGGAACCGAGATTTTGTTCTTTTCCAGCACTGTCAATTTATTCACCCATTCCTGCATGTTCTTATTGACAGGCATCCAAGGCAACAAGCCTCCGACTTGCCGGCTGTCTGCATCGTCTGAATAACGGCGTGCCAACAACGAAAAATCAGCCCCACTCCGCAACGCTGAATAAATAGAATCCATTACAGCTTGCGCCGCCTGTTCTGCGGCCGGAGTCGCATTTTGAGGCAAATATTTACTGATATGAGCGATCCTCACCCAATCATTCGTTTGAAGTCGCTGTTTGTTCCGTTCATAAATAAAACGGGCTTCCTGTTCCTCCATACCGGCATCCACCACATACGATTTCACCAAACGACCTTCATAAAACGAAAGTTGCCTGCGAAAAGCAGAGACAGTGTCCAAACCACTATCCATAGCGTATCTTACCTTCAGTTTATAATTGATAAAAGCAGGTAAATAAGCCTCGGGAGTCTGCTTGGGAGCTTTTCGATAATAATACTCGAATTCGGAACGATAGACAGGCTTACCCTCAATATACAACACGACATCTCCTTGCGCCTGCATTTCGGACACAGACACAAGGAGAAGCAAGAGAACACCGAGCAAATAACGCGGCATTATTTTTTCATTTTATTGAGGACGGCTGTAATTAGGAGCCTCACTAGTGATAGCTACATCATGCGGATGGCTTTCCAATACACCGGCGTTAGTAATACGAGTAAATTTGGCATCATGCAGTTTCTCAATATTAGCTGCGCCACAATATCCCATACCTGCACGCAAACCACCTACCAACTGATAGATTACTTCGTACAAAGTACCTTTGTAAGGAACACGTGCAGCAATACCTTCCGGCACCAATTTCTTCACATCGGAAGTTCCACTTTGGAAGTAACGGTCTTTAGAGCCATTCTCCATCGCTTCCAAAGAACCCATACCGCGATATGACTTAAACTTACGACCATTGAAGATGATAGTATCACCCGGAGATTCTTCTGTTCCGGCAACCAATGAACCAATCATTACACTATATCCACCGGCAGCCAGAGCCTTTACGACATCTCCCGAATAACGTAAGCCACCATCAGCAATCAAAGGAACACCTGTACCCTTCAAGGCCTTGGCCACGTCATACACAGCAGACAACTGAGGAACGCCCACACCGGCAACTACACGGGTTGTACAGATGGAACCCGGACCGATACCAACTTTCACTGCATCTGCACCGGCTTCAACCAATGCTTTTGCAGCTTCTCCGGTTGCGATATTACCTACTACAATATCAATGTTCGGGAAGCGTTTCTTTGCTTCTTTCAATTTCTCAATAACATACTTGGAATGTCCATGAGCTGTATCGATAACAATAGCATCGGCACCGGCATCCACCAAAGCCTGCATACGGTCGAGTGTATCCACCGTCACACCGACACCGGCAGCCACACGCAGCCTTCCTTTGGCATCTTTACAAGCCATTGGTTTATCTTTTGCCTTTGTAATATCCTTATAAGTAATCAAGCCTACCAGTTTACCATCTTTGTCCACTACGGGCAACTTCTCAATCTTATGTTCCTGCAAAATTTGTGAAGCAGCTTCCATATCGGTAGTCTGGTTGGTAGTAACAATATTATCTTTCGTCATTACTTCATCGATACGCTTATCCATATCTTTCTCAAAACGAAGGTCACGATTGGTGACAATACCGACCAAATATCTTTCATCGTCCACTACAGGAATACCACCGATTCTATACTCAGCCATCAGCGCCAAAGCATCTCTCACGGTAGAACCTCTCTTAATAGTTACGGGATCATAAATCATACCATTCTCAGCACGTTTCACGATAGCTACCTGACGTGCCTGCTCTTCTATAGACATGTTTTTATGAATAACACCGATACCGCCTTCACGAGCGATGGCAATAGCCATTTTAGCCTCAGTAACCGTATCCATGGCGGCAGTCACAAAAGGTACTTTTAACTCGATGTTGCGTGAGAACTTAGTCGAGAGTTCGACTGTTTTGGGTAAAACTTCAGAATAGGCTGGGATTAACAATACATCATCGTAAGTCAATCCGTCCATTACAATTTTATCTGCAATAAATGACATAGGGCTTAATGCGTTTTGAATTTATTGCGTGCAAATATACGAGTTTTATTCAATACCGGAAAATGATAGAATATTTTTTTGTTAGGGTGAAAGAAAATTTAGCAAAAAAATAATCAACCCTGCTCTAACAAAGCCTTCATTATTTTATCAGCCATTAATTTATATCCTTCCTCCGTCAAGTGTATATAATCACCGCTATAAAGTTCGTCACGTATTCTTCCATCTGCATCCAAAAACCATTCGGTAGGATTCACATATTCAGCACCAGCCAATTTCTTTTTTTTCAATATGGCATGAATTTTATCACAACTCATGCGAATTGCACTTCCTTTCTCCTTACCTGCGGGGAGAAGACCTAAAAGAAGGATACGAGAATCGGGGAAAGCAATAACCGCTTCCTTTGTAACAGCGACAATACCTTCCGCCACTTCTTCCGGTGTATTTTCACCTGATATTAAATTATTAATGCCGATAGCTATCACAACAACCTCCGGTTTACAACAATTATAATCATCATTGCGGATACGCCAAAGAAGATTCTGAGTACGGTCACCCGATATTCCCGCACTTTCCCACGTCTTCTCACCAAGTACTCTATCCATTGCCTCTTTGCCGGGCTTATAGGCTACAGCTTTTCGGGTGCCTCCCCATCCCTGAGTAATGGAATTACCCAACAGCAATAATTTCAGTTTCCTGTTTGCCAAAGTTGCTTTAATATCAGCATCCACCTCATGCCATTCAACACCTTTTACCCATCCGGCCCCGGAACGGAACTCATTCCCGGGAACAGCATGGATACATTCATTGGGGAGACGATGTAAAGCCGATAAAATAAAATGTACGATAGGTTCGGGGTTATTCAACGAATGAGGATGATGCCCTACTCCCGGTTTATGTATCACAGTAACAGGAACTCCCAAACGTTCCATTTCTTCTTCAAATACAGCTGTATTTTCACTAACCGGAACAACCTTGTCCGCATCGCCCACAACGTGCAAGCAAGGAATACCGGCTTTTGCTATTTTCCCGGCATGGTTCACCGGATTTTTCCGCCACTTTAAAGCTGCTTCTTCATTTGAAAATCCATATGCTGAAAGCAATTGCCGAACATCATCATCCGACCCCTCCGAAGCACCTCTCCCCATCGGCCAGCTTTTAATATCCATCACCGGCGCATCCGCATAGATACAGGCAACTTTATCAGTATTTTGTGCAGCCCAGTTGTAGACAATCAATCCTCCCCGGCTCATACCTTCCAAAACAACTTTCTTATGGAAGCCTTCTTTTACCATCTTTGCATACAATTTATTCCAACGTTTGACAGCTTTGTCCGCCCCATACATATCAGCCACATCACAATAGGCAATATGAAATCCCTGTTCCAACAACGCAATATCCGTTTGAGGTTGATGTCCCCAAAATCGAGCACGCATCACCCACGGCTTTCCTTTCGCCTCCTTATAGGGTTTCACAATCTTGCAAGCAGCCCCGTCACAATCAAACTGATATCCACAGAAACCATGAAAATTAAATTCTTCTTTACCTTGCAACCAATCAGCTTTATCTTGTTCTGTACACCCTGCAGTAAGAATCAAATAAGAACCTATTTGACGAGCCATTTTTCCGGCACCGATAGAAGACGGATGCAAGCGATCCGGTAAAAGATGTGATTCCCATTGGTCACCCAACAAATTAAACAGGTTGAGTATTTCTAACTTGTTTTTCCATGCAATCTCTTCTATCATAGGCCGAACCGAAGCAGCTATCCGCTCTGCACTGATGGAGGAATCATCCGTCAGAAAGCAACGGACAGGAGTCAGCAAAATGATACGCGGATGTGAAGGTAATGATTTATAACTATCAATAAGTCGCTGATAATCTCCTATAAAATCATCTTTATATTGCCAGTTTTGAGGTTTGGTATCATTGGTTCCTAATTTTATGAGCACAATATCCGGCTGAAATGTATGTGAGTCTGCAAATGCACGGGTCTTTACATAAGGATAATCCCCTTTTGACAAAAGAGTGCAACCCGAAATTCCATAATTCCTGACCTCGTAATCACTTCCCAAATAAGCTTGCAACTGAGCCGGATAACTATTTTTATTGCGATTGGGAATGTTAGCTCCATAAGTAATACTATTTCCAATGCAAGCTACTTTAATAACTGCTTTTTGAGCAAAAGCATCCATTTTTACTAAGAAAAAGGATAAAAGCAATACACAAATCAGATTCGTTTTCATTCGTATTTTAATAGATTTAATTTAGTCTTAGAGTGCTCATTTCAGCAAATATCTGAATGGGACAAAGTACCTATTGCCATTTCCAAAAACAAAAATAGTACAAATTTTCTATATTCAAAAAAAGTGGGGAAGATGATTGGAGATACAGACAAACAAACCCAATTTAATAAATCAGTATACAGTCCCTTAAAAAAAACAAGAAGTTTTGTAAAAAGAACAAGAAGTTTTAAAAAAAGACCTTGAACTTTTTTAAAAACTCCAAGGTCTTTTCGGAGTGGCAATGGCCACAACAGCAAATAAGACATCCCTGATTGAACATCCAAATAAAGTTTGTGAAATCTGCCTTCACACATAGCATATAGTATATTTCACCTCTCTACACTATATATCAACAAGTTACGCCTCGTTTTGTGTGAAAGCAGTTTTTTTCTAAACTTCATTACTATCACCGGCAGAAGTCAATTCTCAAGATTTAATGAGCTACATCGACCTTCAAAAGATACAACTTACGCAACACCTGCTTGACATCATACACCATACCTTCTTGCACATCCTTCGGCACATTCAGACCGATGGATATCACGTTTTTCGATATGTCCACCCTTTCAAGCAAGGAAGCTATTTCAGATTCCAATTCCTGTAAAGTAAAATCTCTCAAACTTCTTTTCTCTTCTCCTTCCATGAAAATCGTGATGCCAAATCCTTCCAAGCGCTTGTTTTTATCCGCCACTTTTGCAACCGGATTTCCATAAGACCGGGGAGGATTATAAACAATCCGGTTGGAAAGACTATGCTGCAACAGTTCGGCAGAATACTCCGCACTCAACTCACGCAAAGCCAACTCATATCCGCGACTTATCTGCTGCTTGGTCTCGTAAACGCAACCCATCTTCGCATTCCGGTCGGCTGTGATGCAAGCCACTATCTGCGGCACCTCCTTGTTCTTGGCATATCGTGAAGAGAAATCGGCTACCAATCTCTTCGATACAGCATCTGCCAATCCTTCCAACTTTACCACATCCATCTTGTCAAAAACGCCAATCATCAACTGGTTGCGCTGGTTAACATACACATCAAATGCAACGGCATCCGGCGCCAGTCCAGCATAATCAGCCGCCGAAACCGACATATTCAGCGAACTGCTGTCGCACATGGCCGCCTGTCTCACTACTACTGTTTGTAAAGCCGCATCTACTTTAGGCTGGGCGAAAACGAACACGGCTCCCGCAGCCAACGGAAACGCTATCAAGATATACAAGCGCTTCCATCCGGGTGTTTTTCTTTCCATCATCATAGTTATACGTTTTTTAAGTGAACAATGGTCGAAACCGCAGGCCATAGAGTAGAGCCTTGTGCCCACAGCTTTTTCCACCAATAATAATTGATATGTTTTTACATCAATACCACAACTGATTACTCCATGGTCTGCCTGATACTCATGCAGGTCACGCAACTCTTTCTGCCACAGCCATACCACCGGATTGAACCAGTGGAAAACCTGTAATAACTGCATCCAAAGGCTATCCCACGAGTGGCCATAAAATACATGCATCTGTTCGTGCAAGCGTATCAACGGATAAGCTTCATAATCCTTACGGTTCATCACAATATAATTTCCCCAACTAAAGGGGCTTACCTGCCTGTCCGTCACTATCCAACATACACCACTTTCGCGATATACGGAAGCGCTTTTTATCAGATGCCACATACGGATGTATGCCGCCAAAAACAGGAGCAAAACAAAAGAACACCCCCCGACATAAAGAAAAAAGAAAAACCGGGAATAAAGAAATGTACTTTCTCCGACATCGGCAGAAACAACCGCTCCCACCTCAGCCTGTCTTGTTTGGGGCAAAGTAACTTTAGTCAATGCCTCATCCAACATACGCAACGAACGATGCACAGGTAATTCTTCCTCTAAAGTGAAATGTACCACAGGAAGTAATGAACACACCAACAAGCCCAACAACAAGACCCGGCGATTAAACCGAAAATGAGTGGTTCCCCTGAACAGCAGTCGGTACAACAAATAAAACGCAGACAGACAGAGGGTGCTTTTCAATATATAAATAATAAAAGCAGTCGTAACGATTTCTTTTATTCCTATCCTTTTTCAATTTTTGCTATCAATGCCTTCAGTTCATCCAGTCCCATTTTCTCCTCCTCAATGAACTGTGACACTACCCGAGTATAAGAGTTGTCATAATATTGCGAAATAACATCACTCAATGCCGCCCCTTTGTATTCTTTCTCCGAGACTATCGCATCATAGCGATAACTATTACCCCACACACGAAAAGTTACAAATCCTTTCTCAACCAACAGTTTTACCAATGTAGCCACGGTATTATAATGAGGCTTAGGTTCCTTATAAAAGGCCAGCATCTCACGAATAAACATTGGTCCGTGTTGCCAAAAGATATTCATAATCTCTTCTTCCTTTGCTGTCAGTTTTTTCATTTTTTCTTTGTTTATCAGTTAGATACACTACAAATATAAGCAAAGTTTAATACAATCTACTAAATAAATTAGTAGAAATATTATATTTAATAGTAATTAACAATACAATATAAAGAAAGCCGGATTCTGCTTAGAAACCCGGCTTTCTTTATATATTAATCCTTTGCTTAGTTTGCCATTTCAGAAATGAACTTGATACGAACCAAACGGATTTCGTCCTCAGTATAGTCGTCACCCAATTCTTCCATTGCATCGTCTATTTTATCGGTTGTAGACTCTTTGAAATAATCATAGATATCATCCAAGTGGTCTTCATCCATAATTTCTTCGAGGAAATAGTCAATATTCAACTTAGTACCCGAATAAACGATAGCTTCTACCTCATCCAACAGTTCACTGAATTCCAGTCCTTTGGATACGGCAATATCATCAAGAGCAACCTTGCGGTCGATAGCCTGAATGATAGATACCTTCAACTTAGATTTGTTAGCAACAGTACGGACACGTAAATCTTCCGGACGTTCAATCTCATTTTCTTCGCAGTGCTTCTTTATTAATACACAGAACTCCTGACCGTAACGTTTAGCTTTGCCTGCACCCACTCCCGGAATATTCTGAAGTTCTTCCAGCGTAACGGGATAGATGGTTGCCATTGCCTCCAGAGAAGGATCTTGGAATATAACATAAGGAGGAACATCCAGCTTCTTCGACAGCTTCTTGCGCAAATCTTTCAGCATGGAATAAAGCACAGGGTCTACTGCGCATGAAGCACCTCCCCGAACCGGAGTTTCTTCTTCTTCCTCTTCAAAATCATTATCTTCCACTATCTTGAACGATTTCGGATTCTTCAGGAACTTATGTCCTGCCGAAGTCACCTTCAGTAATCCGTAGTTCTCGACATCTTTGCTTAAATAACCGGCTATCAACGCTTGGCGAATGACAGCATTCCACGTTTTATCTTCTTCCCCCATGCCCGAGCCGAATACTTCAAGCTCTTCATGTTTATGAGCAAGTACTTCCGTAGTTTCCTTACCCAGAAGAATGTCTATTATATAATCTGCTTTAAAGTTTTCTTTTACCGCTATGATTGTTTCAATCACGGCACACAATGAATCCTGAGCCTCCACTTGCTTTTTAGGATTTAAACAGTTATCACAATTTCCACAATTATCTTCTGTAAACTCTTCACCAAAATAATGTAATAACGATTTGCGACGACATACCGACGATTCGGCGTATGCTGCTGTTTCAAGCAACAGCTGTTTGCCTATTTCCTGTTCCGCCACCGGTTTTCCCTGCATAAACTTTTCCAGTTTCTGCAAATCTTTATTGGAATAAAATGTAATACACATACCTTCTCCCCCATCACGTCCGGCTCTACCAGTTTCCTGGTAATAGCCTTCCAGACTTTTAGGAATATCATAGTGTATCACAAAACGCACATCAGGCTTGTCAATGCCCATTCCAAAAGCGATAGTAGCTACAATTACGTCGATGTCTTCTTTCAGGAAACCATCCTGATTGGCGGTGCGTGTTGCCGAATCCATACCGGCATGATAAGCACGCGCATTGATGCCGTTGGCTTGCAATATTTCTGCCAGTTCTTCTACTTTCTTACGGCTCAAGCAGTAAATAATGCCTGACTTGCCTGAATTTGCCTTGATAAACTTAATAATATCACGGTCGATATTATTCGTTTTGGGGCGTACTTCATAATAAAGATTCGGACGATTGAATGAAGATTTAAATTCTGCCGCATCCAGCATTCCCAAGTTCTTCTGAATGTCCATACGAACTTTCGGAGTAGCTGTAGCTGTAAGCGCGATGACAGGTGCCTTTCCTATTTCATTTATAATAGGACGGATCCTACGGTACTCGGGACGGAAATCGTGTCCCCATTCCGAAATACAGTGTGCCTCGTCTACTGCATAAAAAGAAATCTTCACGCCTCTCAGAAACTCTACGTTTTCTTCCTTCGTCAATGACTCGGGAGCCACATAGAGCAGTTTGGTCTTCCCGCTCAAAATATCTGATTTTACCTGGTCGATAGCCGACTTGTTTAATGAAGAATTGATGAAATGAGCCACTCCGTCTTCTTCGCTGAAGTTACGCATGGCATCCACCTGATTTTTCATTAATGCAATTAAAGGAGATATAACAATTGCCGTTCCTTCCATGATGAGTGAAGGCAACTGATAACATAATGATTTTCCGCCACCTGTAGGCATTAATACAAATGTATCGTTTCCCGCCAGCAAATTACGGATAATTGCTTCTTGGTTTCCCTTGAAAGTATCAAATCCAAAATACTTTTTCAGTGCGTTAGTCAAATTTATATTCTCCTCCATTGTCTCAAATAGTTTTTCGCGGTTCCCCGTTCTTGTTTTTACATCTTTTGTTGTCTAACAAAGTTATAAACAAGTTCTCAAATTACACGAATATTTCGAGTAATATTTTTCAGAAGAATTGCATTTTTCTTTCTCTCTCCCTTTACTATATTGATACTAAGCATTTTGCAACCGTGAGATATTTGCTTTATCCATCTGTTTTTGGGCGTAATCCAACGTCACTTCGAAGCTTTTCACCTTCTTTGATGGTAATTCAAACATCATATCCATCATAATTGTCTCTACAATGGAACGTAATCCACGGGCTCCAAGTTTGTATTCGATAGCTTTGTCAACTATGTATTCGAATACTTCGGGCTGAAATACCAATTCTATTTTATCCATTTTAAACAGTTTGACATACTGCTTGATAATAGAATTTTTTGGCTCCGTAAGAATGCTGCGCAATGCATTTCTATCCAACGGATTCAAATAAGTAAGAATAGGCAGACGACCGATTATTTCGGGTATCAGTCCGAATGACTTCAAATCCTGGGGTGCAATATACTGCATCATATTACCACGGTCTATTTTTACCGTTTCTTTGGCTGCACTGTAGCCTACAACATTAGTGTTGAGACGCTGGGCAATCTTTCGTTCAATACCATCAAACGCTCCGCCACAAATGAACAGAATATTTTTGGTATTGACCTGAATCATTTTCTGATCCGGGTGCTTGCGTCCTCCCTGAGGCGGAACATTGACAACCGAACCTTCCAACAATTTCAACAAACCTTGCTGTACTCCCTCACCGCTTACATCACGGGTAATGGAAGGATTGTCTCCCTTACGGGCTATCTTGTCGATTTCATCTATGAATACAATACCTTTTTCGGCTTCGGCCACATTGTAGTCCGCCACTTGGAGCAAACGAGTCAGAAGGCTTTCAATATCTTCCCCCACATACCCGGCTTCGGTCAAAACAGTAGCATCAACAATGGTAAAAGGAACATGCAATAGTTTTGCTATCGTACGTGCAAGCAGTGTTTTTCCGGTTCCTGTGCTACCCACCATGATGATGTTGGATTTTTCAATTTCTACATCATCCTCGTCTGCATTCTGAAGCAAACGTTTATAGTGATTGTAAACAGCTACCGAAAGATATCTTTTCGCATCATCCTGACCGATAACATACTCGTCCAGGAATTCTTTAATCTGTTGAGGTTTAGGCAACTCTTTCAAGTTGAGTTCTTCAGCCTTTCCTTGCGACTGACGAAGGGCTTCTTTGGTAATTTCGTATGCCTGCTCGGAACAACTGTCACAAATACAGCCATTCATGCCGGTAATAAGAAAACCTACCTCATTTTCAGAGCGTCCGCAAAAACTGCATTTTCTCTTGTTTCTTGGTGTTTTACTATCTTCCAATTTTCTCTTAATATTAATGTAATTATACCTTATATATTATAGAGCCGGTTTACGAGACAGCACTTCGTCAATCATACCATACTCTTTTGCTTCCTGAGCCGTCATCCAGTAATCGCGATCTGAATCAGCCCACACCTTATCAAAATCAGTATGCGAATGCTCTGCTATGATTGTATAAAGCTCTTTCTTCAGCTTCATTATTTCACGTGCTGTAATTTCAATGTCCGAAGCCTGACCTTGAGTGCCTCCCATCGGCTGATGAATCATAACACGAGAGTGTGTCAGCGCCGAACGTTTTCCTTCTGTTCCCGCAACCAGCAAAACAGCAGCCATCGAAGCAGCCATACCGGTACAAATAGTAGCCACGTCACTATTGATAAATTGCATGGTGTCATAAATGCCCAATCCGGCATAAACAGAACCACCCGGCGAATTAATATAAATAGATATATCTTTTCCTGAATCTACAGAATCCAGATAAAGGAGCTGAGCCTGAAGAGTATTGGCCGTATAGTCATTGATTTCTGTACCCAAAAAGATAATTCTGTCCATCATCAAACGCGAGAATACATCGAGCTGTGTCACATTCAACTGACGTTCTTCCAAAATATAAGGGTTCAGATATCCGCCTTGAGACTTAATGACATCATCCAGCACCATGCTGCTCATTCCTAAATGCTTAGTAGCAAATTTTCTAAAATCATCCATAATTTAATGGTTTAGTTATTATTCACAAAAAGAGGCTTTCAACCCCATTTTTTCAAACAAACAAAAGTACAAAAAAATACGGTCGACGTATCGAAACTTTTGCTTATAACGAAAATTTTTGGTCAAAAGCCCCCTTTTTTAGTAAGATTTAGCAATCAATGCTTATCTCACCAAAATATTATTCAAACATCTTGTTGAATTCTTCCATTGTAACCGACTTGTGGTTCAATGTTGCTTTTTCTTTCAAAGCAGCAGCCAGTTTGCTTTCTACGGCGCGGTTCACTAAAGATTCTACTGATTCTTTTTTCTTCAGCATTTCTTTTGCATAGTTTTCGAGCATTTCTTCAGGAATGTTCAACATGCCATACTGAGCGAACTGAAGACGGGTAGCTTCTTTAGCCATATTCAAGACATCTGCTTGCTCTACCTTGATTTCATTTGCAGCAATCAGCTGTTCTTTAATCAAATGCCAAGTCAGTTCTTCGATGCTCTTTTCGTAGTTTTCAGCAACGAACGCTTCTCCCTTTTCTTCATTATTCAGCAACATGATGCGCTTCAACAAAGCATCCGGGAACTCAAGTTTGCCTACTCTCTTAGTCAGGTAATCACGAACATCCATCAAGAACTTGTAGTTGCTGTCTGCTTCAAACTGAACGGCAATTCCTTCTTTGATTTTTGCACGGAATTCTTCTTCACTCTTCACTGTGTCTTTGCCAAACACCTGATCAAACAATTCCTGGTTCAATTCTGCAGGAACCATGCGGGTGATTTCTTCCACTTGGAAGCTGAAGTTACCTTTAACGTCCGCAACTTCTTCTTTCTTGATTTTCAACAATGAAGACAGTTCTGCTTCGTTGTTATCAAATGCAGCAGCAGGGTTGAATACCAAAACGTCATTAACCTTAGCTCCGTTGAAAATTGCTTTTTGGTCATCGTTCTTCATGTAAGTCGGCATCATTACAGCACCTTCTACCTGAATTCCCCCTTCTTTAGTATTACCGTTTTCATCCAATTCAGCCAACAGACCTTTAATCATGTCTTTGTCTTCATAGGCTTCTACCTTATCATATTTGCCTGCACGCTGAGTGTACATCTTCACTTGCTGTTCCACCAATTCGTCAGCCACTTCAATCGTATAATAATCTACTGTATCCTGATTTGTGATTTCAGCATTGAATTCAGGAGCCAAAGCGATATCGAACACAAACTCAAAGTTTTCCTGAGTATCGAAATCCACCGGTTGCATCTTTTCAGCATTCGGCAACGGCATACCCAGCATATTCACTTTGTTTTCATGGATATATTCGTTTACTTTTTCCTGCATCAGCTTATCAACTTCTTCAGCAAGCACAGCTTTACCAAATTGCTTTTTGATAAGACTCATAGGTACCATGCCTTTACGGAAACCCGGTATGTTGGCTTTCTGACGGTAAGTCTTCAACACTTTTTCTACTTTTTCCTGATAATCGGCCTTTTCGATATTAACAGTAAGCAATGCACTTACCTTGTCAACGTTTTGCAATGAAATATTCATTCTGACTTATTTTATTTAATTGTTACTTCTTTCAGATTTTCTCATTAAAGAGGTTGCAAAATTAGTGTTTAATCTTTCAATTACCAAATACACAGGCTAAAAAAAACTAATTGACAACAGAAAGTAGCCTGATAAAAGATAAATAAAATGGCACAAATAAAAAAAAGAAAAAAAAGTCGCTTTTTTTCTTGCTTATTCAAATTTTATGCGTTCCTTTGTGGTCGAACTGGTGATAGATAATATAGCTAGTGATTTTTATTACAAGGTTTTACTTCTGTACGCATAGCACTTACGTAAACTCTCTGTCGTTCTAATCCCCCTATCTCATTCATAATCACCATTCAGAGAGTATTTTTTATTTTATTTATTTTTATTTTTTCACTATGAATATGTATGTTGGAAACCTTAACTACCGTGTTAAGGAAGGAGATTTGGAACAGGCAATGTCTGCTTACGGAGTAGTAACTTCTGTAAAGGTTATCAAAGACCGTGAAACAGGTAAGTCAAAAGGATTTGCTTTTGTTGAAATGGAAGATGATCAGGATGCTGCTAAAGCCATCAACGAACTGAACGGTTCTGAATTTATGGGCCGTCAATTGGTTATCAAAGAAGCATTACCGAAACGAATGTAATTACTGATTGATACAGACTAAAAAAGGCTGCGAATTAACTATTTGCAGCCTTTTTTATTTGGTATTTATTAAGCCTATACGTAACTAATATATCTTTTAGCCTTGCATCTGCTGTTTTCGGTTGGCTTCTTCCAATTGGAAGTCTTTACGGCGAAGTACAAAATTGGTTCCCAAATACTTTTCGCGAACAACCGGATTCTCTGCCAATTCTTCGGGCGTACCTTGAAACAGAATCTTTCCTTCAAACAATAAATAGGCCCGGTCTGTCAAGCGCAGAGTTTCCAATGCATTATGGTCAGTTATCAGAATGCCAATATTCTTATCTTTCAGTTTCCACACAATATGCTGTATATCCTCTACTGCGATAGGGTCTACACCGGCAAACGGTTCATCAAGCATAATAAACTTAGGGTCGATTGCCAGACAACGGGCTATCTCCGTTCGACGACGCTCTATTTCATCAAACAAATATACTCCCATTTTTGTCTCCCAAATTCTTACGCACTTTTTGCAAGCGAAACTCTGCTATCAAACTTTCCAGTTTCTCTTTTTGATATTCGGGACTGGTCTTTGTCAGTTCCAAAACAGAAGCGATATTATCTTCCACACTCATCTTGCGGAATACAGACGCTTCTTGTGCCAAATAGCCGATACCGTTTTGAGCCCGTTTATACACAGGATAGGAAGTGATATCCAAGTCATTCAAATAAATATGTCCTTCATTGGGTACGATCAAACCGGTAGTCATATAAAAAGAAGTAGTCTTACCTGCCCCGTTCGGCCCCAATAAACCGACAATCTCCCCCTGCTTCACATCAAAGGAAACATGGCTCACTACAGTACGTTTGCCGTACTTCTTTACCAGATTTTCAGTACGCAATACCATTTTACCATTTTCGGGCATTGCATTTTGTTGTTCTATTTCCAGCTCTGACATATCTACGAATTTTGGAACAAAAGTACTAAAAAAGTTTAGGAAACGCATAACAGAACAGAAAATCAGAACATCTTTTGCATTTATATAGACAAAAAAGGCTACTTTTGCAGGAAATTGTGAAAACTATGATGATAAGACCCATAACAACCGTAGGGAAATATATCATGCTGATGGGGCGTACTTTTGCTCGTCCGGAACGTATGCATATGTTTTTCAAGCAATATCTCAATGAGATGGTACAGTTGGGAGTAAATTCCATCGGTATTGTACTGCTTATTTCTTTTTTCATTGGTGCCGTAATTACCATTCAAATCAAATTAAACATCGAAAGCCCGTGGATGCCCCGTTTTGTGGTAGGCTACACCACCCGCGAAATCATGTTGCTGGAATTCTCCTCCTCCATCATGTGCTTGATCCTGTCAGGAAAGGTAGGTTCTAATATTGCCTCCGAAATAGGAACCATGCGTGTAACCCAACAAATTGATGCATTGGAAATCATGGGGGTCAATTCCGCCGGATACCTTATTCTTCCTAAAATTATAGCTTTGATGACAATGATTCCTTTTTTGGTTATTTTCAGCATATCCTCGGGGATTATTGGTGCCTTTTGCACCTGTTGGTTCGGAGGAGTCATGAATGCCGAGGATCTGGCCTATGGGCTGCAATATAGTTTTCAGGAATGGTTTGTATGGTGCAGTTTTATTAAATCTATCTTTTTCGCTTTCATCATTTCCAGTGTATCTGCTTATTTCGGTTACACGGTAGAAGGAGGTTCTATTGCAGTAGGTAAAGCCAGTACAGATTCTGTAGTAATGAGCAGTGTACTCATTCTATTTTCCGATTTAGTATTAACACAACTTTTAATGGGATGATACAAGTTAAATCATTATATAAATCATTCGAGGGAAAAGACGTATTGGTGGATATCAATGCTACTTTTAACAATGGTAAGACCAATCTGATTATCGGTCAGAGCGGTTCCGGGAAGACGGTATTAATGAAGTGTATCGTCGGTTTGCTGACTCCCGAAAAAGGCGAGATTCTGTATGACGGACGCAACTTCCTCAACATGAATAAAAAAGAAAAAAAGACATTGCGCCGCGAAATGGGAATGATTTTCCAAAGTGCCGCCTTGTTCGACTCTCTTACCGTACTAGAGAATGTAATGTTTCCATTGGATATGTTCTCAAACGATACGTATCGTGACCGCGTAAAACGCGCCCAATTCTGCCTGGACCGTGTGAACCTGATTGAGGCACAAAGCAAATATCCGGGAGAAATCAGTGGTGGTATGCAAAAGCGTGTAGCAATTGCACGTGCCATAGCTTTAAATCCCCAGTATTTGTTTTGTGATGAACCTAATTCCGGCCTGGACCCTAAAACCTCCCTGGTAATTGATGAACTGATTCATGACATAACTACAGAGTATAATATGACCACTATTATCAATACTCACGATATGAATTCCGTTATGGGAATCGGCGACAGTATTCTCTATATTTATCAAGGACATAAGGAATGGGAAGGAACAAAAGATGATGTGTTCACTGCTACCAATGAACGGCTGAATAATTTTATCTTTGCATCTGATCTGCTCCGCAAGGTGAGAGAAGTGGAAGAACATAGAAAATAATGATAAAATGATTAGTGGTTAATAACCAGCGGATATCACGGTGAAACCCATTAACCCACTAATCATTAACCACTATTCTTATTTCTGTCTGATAAAGATATTTATCGGCGTTCCTGACAAATTCCATTTCTCACGTATCTTGTTTTCAAGGAAACGCTTATAAGGCTCTTTCACGTATTGCGGCAAATTAGCAAAGAACACAAAAGAAGGAACCTGTGTGTTTGGCAACTGCGTACAATATTTAATCTTGATATACTTACCTTTATTTGAAGGAGGCGGATAAGCCTCGATCAACGGAAGCATTTCTTCATTCAGACGAGCTGTCGGAATACGGGTAGTACGTGCCTGATATACTTCTTTTGCAGTTTCCAGCACCTTGAAAATACGTTGTTTTGTCAAAGCGGAAGCAAAGATGATAGGAAAATCAACAAACGGTGCCAGACGGGAACGAATGGCTTCCTCATAAGTTTTCATCACTTTGGCATTCTTGTTCTCTACCAAGTCCCATTTGTTCACCACTACCACCAAACCTTTCTGATTACGTTGAATGAGAGAGAAGATATTCAAATCCTGTCCTTCAATGCCGCGGGTGGCATCCAGCATAAGAATACACACATCCGAATTCTCAATAGAACGGATAGAGCGAATGACAGAATAATATTCCAAATCCTCGCTTACCTTATTCTTCTTACGGATACCGGCAGTATCTACCAGATAAAAGTCAAAACCAAACTTTTCATAACGGGTATAAATAGAATCGCGGGTAGTACCTGCAATCTCTGTTACAATATTACGGTCCTCCCCGATAAAGGCATTGATGATAGAAGATTTTCCGGCATTCGGACGTCCTACTACTGCAAAACGAGGGATATCCTCATCCAGCAGTTCTTCACCCTCCTTACTGAATTTACCTACCACCAGATCCAACAATTCCCCTGTACCGCTTCCGCTTAATGCAGAAATACAATAGGGATCACCCAGCCCCAATTTATAAAATTCGGCAGCATTATATTGCAGTTCATTATTATCAGTCTTGTTAGCTACCATAATAACAGGTTTCTTTGTACGCCGCAAAATAGAGGCTACAGCCATATCCAAATCGGTAACCCCGTTCACTACATCCACAACAAACAAGATTACATCCGCTTCATCTATGGCAAGACTTACCTGTTTACGGATCTCTTCCTCAAAAACATCATCCGAGTTTACTACCCATCCACCGGTATCAACGACAGAAAACTCATGTCCCACCCATTCCGACTTGCCATACTGACGGTCGCGGGTAGTTCCTGCCTGCTCGTTTACAATTGCCTGACGCGTTTTGGTCAGACGATTAAAAAGTGTAGACTTTCCCACATTGGGGCGTCCTACGATTGCTACTAAATTTCCCATTTTCTTTCTTGTTTACGGCTATCACAGTCGATTTTAATCCATTTGATACCCAAAGTTCTTTAATTCTTTGTCCGAGCTTCTCCAATCCTTATCAACTTTCACAAAGGTTTCCAGATAAATAGACTTTTGGAAAAAATGTTCCAACGTTTTACGAGCCTCTGTAGCCACCTTCTTCAATGCCCTGCCCTGCTTACCTATAATAATACCTTTTTGCGATTCACGTTCCACATAAATCACAGCATTGATATGGATACTCTTAGCATCTTCCTTAAATTGCTCCACTACCACTTCTACAGAATAAGGAATCTCCTTATCATAATAAAGCAAAATCTTCTCGCGGATAATCTCGGTGACAAAGAAACGCGCCGGTTTGTCTGTCCACTGATCCTTACCGAAATAGGGGGGTGAATCGGGCAGCAATTCCTTGATACGCTTCATTACCGTATCCACATTGAATTTAGAAGTAGCGGAAATCGGAATAATTTCAGCTTGAGGAAGCTGTTCGTGCCATGCTTCCACCAACTTGACCAAATCTTCCTGATTGGTCAAATCTATTTTATTAATTAACAATAAGACAGGAACCTTGACATTACGGACTTTTTCTATAAAGTCCGCATTTTTATCCGTTTTCTCCACCACATCTGTCACATACAGCAATATATCCGCGTCCACCAATGCCGACTCTGAGAAGTTCAACATAGATTCCTGTAACTTGTAGTTTGGCTTCACTACTCCCGGAGTGTCCGAGAATACAATCTGCATATCGTCCGTATTCAAGATTCCCATGATACGATGACGAGTTGTCTGCGACTTGAACGTTGCAATAGAAATACGTTCCCCCACCAGCAAATTCATCAGTGTCGACTTGCCTACGTTGGGGTTTCCTACTATGTTTACAAATCCTGCCTTATGCATAATTCTTTCATTTTATTGGTTACAGACAAAAAAACGCATCGGAATACGGATGCGTTCATTTGTATTTGTAGTTTAATGATTATTATCTCTTACTACCATCGTAACCCCATTTCACATAAACGGCTCCATAGGTAAAACCTGCGCCGAAAGCTGTAAATATCAGGTTATCTCCTTTCTTCAGCTGCTTTTCGTAATCCCAAAGACACAACGGAAGTGTAGCACCACTGGTATTACCATATCGCTGAATATTAATCATTACCTTTTCCAAGGGAACTTCCAAGCGAGAGGCTACCGCATCAATAATACGCAGATTAGCCTGATGAGGAATTACCCAGTCGATATTATCTTTATTCAAACCATTCTTTTCGGCAATAGTCGCTGTAATATCCGACATATTGGAAACAGCATATTTAAATACTGTTCTTCCTTCCTGATAAAGATAATGCATCTTATGATCAACAGTGAAATAAGAAGGAGGACATACAGAACCACCGGCTTTCATGTGAAGAAAAGGAAGTCCCTTACCATCTGTACGAAGAATAGAATCCATAATACCATAATCTTCTGTAGTAGCTTCCACCATACATGCTGCTGCACCATCACCAAAGATAGGGCAAGTTGCACGATCCTGGTAGTTTACCATAGATGACATCTTATCTGCACCGACAATAATAATCTTTTTATGTCTTCCCGATGCGATAAGTGAAGCAGCAGTTTCCATTAAATACAAAAAGCCGCAGCAGGCAGCCTGCAAATCAAATGCAAATGCATTTTTCAATCCCAGCTTATCACACAGGATAGAAGCAGTGGAAGGGAAATGATAGTCAGGAGTAGTAGTTGCTACGATTACTGCATCAATGTCATCCGGATTAGAAGCTGTTTTCTGCATCAGTTGTTTGGCAGCCTTACGCGCCATATACGATGTACCTAATCCTTCTTCATTCAGAATACGTCTTTCTTTAACTCCGATTCGAGTCATAATCCATTCATCATTGGTATCTACCATTCTTGAAATCTCTTCGTTAGTCAAGACATAATCTGGTACATATCCACCGACTCCTGTTATTACTGCATTTATTTTTTCCATCATTCCAATTTAATTAGTTTATACCCTTACAAAAAAGTAGCCGACAGAGCCGAAGCTCGCCGGCTTTATTTTATAAAACGTACAAACGTGTTTAAAGCTACTGATTAGACAGCAGCTTCTTTTTCGATTGCTAACTTACCTCTATAATAACCGCAAGCTCCACATACAGTGTGGTAAACATGCCATTCGCCGCAGTTAGGACAGATAGCTAAAGTAGGAGCAACTGCTTTATCATGAGTTCTTCTCTTTGCAGTTCTCGTTTTTGATTGTCTTCTTTTAGGATGTGCCATTTTTCTAAACTTTAATTATTATCTAATATTTTCTTTAATTCATTCCATCTCGGATCTATTTCCTGGGGCCCTTCGCTGATATCTCCTTCGGGTAACTCCACCGCTATGTCATCATCATCTTCATCATCCGCCGAAATGCGCAAATGCTTACTCAGCTTGCCAACCATGCCTTTGTTGCATTTCCCAGGCGCATGTACATGCTTCATGGGAATATTCAAGGCTATAAACTCATACAAAAACCATGCGATGTTAATATACCCATCTTCTTCAGGTACTACAACTATATCGCCCTCTTCCGCAAATGAAGAACCTAACTTTACTTTCAGTTTATCTGAAGTTGAAACAGGTAATTCCATTTCATCCAAGCAACGGTCACACGGTACAATGACAAAGCCTTCAGTTTGAAAATCCAACAGAAAAACACCGGATGTCTTTTTCACATTCAGTTCTACTGCCAGTTTCCCTTTCTGTACTTCCGGTCCATCCAGATCTACAAAGAATTGATTATCCAGCGTAAACTCATACTTAGCAGAGTCCGCTTTCATATTCTTCAATTCAATCTTATATTTATCAAACTTTCCCAAAGCAATACTATATAAATCGGGCGACAAAGATACGAATAATATTCCAATATGTATAATATAAGTGCGTATTTTTCAAATATAAATTAGACATATATTATTTTTAGCGCATAATTTAGCGTTTTTTTGAAGTGTGTTTGCCTTTCATATCTCATATCAGTGATTTTCTTCCCTTTATACTCCACTATCCCTTTTCGGCTCATGCAGCTTGCATAAAGACTCTATAATCATCTCCCGGTTCTCTATCAGGGCAGGCCTTCAGACCTGCCTGTTCTATTTCCAGTCCCTATTCCAAGGCATAAGTACCCGGTGAGGGTTTCCGGAACCGCCCCTGCCGGAGAAAAGACATGGCGGAGCCTTCCGGACAGTTCCGTGGGAAACGTATCCACACCCACGGGAAAGATAAGGTTTTTAACTAATTCCCCCAAGTTTTCAAACTGAGCCGAAAAAACGGTAGAGGTCACATTTCACACGTGCGTATACAAAAAAAAGCCTCCGG
>ENA-OPSF01000368-OPSF01000368.1-human-gut-metagenome-genome-assembly--contig:-NODE-368-length-42028-cov-21.798752_pt1 | contig 42028 bp, 31 predicted proteins | sample MGYA00241452_ERZ501896 | MGnify/ENA primary metagenome ERZ501896 (study PRJEB25962, sample SAMEA2042111) | human gut metagenome | biome: human gut; feature: human-associated habitat; material: faeces... | reverse complement strand
TTATAAACTAAATTACTGAATATCAACTGAAAAAGATATTCTTAAGGGACGACTAGAATAGTGAACACAAGCAGTCTTATTATTGTCCTGAATGATGCATGAACCCTCGGCTGCCTTTGCGGTCTTATTACCAAGTGTAACGGATTCAGTAGTTTTGGTTAAATTGGCTTTGTTTGCGTAATTTGCCAGATTCTTTTGACCTCTCTGAGGAGCCTGCCAAGCCGCTTTCTTATTGGCTGTAGAAATGGTGAAAGTTTGGTTATCTTGACTCATTTCAACATACCACAACTCCAAAGCATTGCTTTTATCGTAGGCGGTGTTTTTACCTTGCGGTGTAACCACTGCATTAGCTGCTTCGCTTGCAGTCTTCAAGTAGCCACCAGGTTTGCCCGAAGCATTAGGGTTCACCTCCTTAATCAAGTAATAACCTGTGGTTAAGTTTGCGGGCAAAGTCTTACTTTCAGCAGCTTTTGTAAAGCCATAAATTTCGGACTCTTGCTCTTGCGCATTCATTACTCCCATCATACAGAAAAGGAGTAACAACAAAGAAGTAAATTTATTCATAGAGATTAAAGAAAAATAAGTTTAATGCAAATATAGAGCTGGAGTAAAACCTGGATGGGTTATACAAAGAATTAACATTTTTGTTTGACAATATTTACCAGTCGCCTCGCCTCTATTTGATATACATACATTACAAAAAGCATCATTTGTAAAATAGCAAATTGCCAACTATACGTTGACAACATACCCATTCTTATTTCTACCAAACCACCTTCATGATTGTTTGATGGTTGTCATGATTGTGTAGCTATATCTCGTAGTAGGATTTATTATTTGTCATTGAAAAAAGCCTTTAATCTGGAGTTTTAGTGATAGAATCCCTATCTTTACATACAAACTTACAACCGTAAGTATTATAGCTGTAAGTTTATATATCATAATTTGAAGGGTACTATTTCTTCGATATGAAGTGGTGTAAGTTGTCGTAGTCCGTATCCAACTGCAGAAAGTGGTCTTGCTATCCGTTAAAACAGAAGTTCCCGTAGTGCTTGTCAAGTGATAGAGTATCATTATATGTATTGGCATGTATCACCTACCATCTACCCATAATTTAACAACGAATGAGGTGCTTGTGCTTCTCTTCATAAAAATGTTAAGCATCTGTATGGGCTAGGTCCATACAGATGTATTCTTACTTTTTTATCAATAACGAATCGAGGTATGATTAATCCATATTACGAAATTCAACAGGTGTTAGACCGGTATAATGTTTAAAGAATTTTATAAAGTTAGAAGTATCCTCAAATCCTAGTGAAATAGATATATCTTTAATTCTCATACCAGTTTTGTATCTAAGCATTCGTTTAGCTTCCAACATAATTCTTTCACATATAATATCATGGGGGTCTTTGCCTGAGACCTCTCTTACATGTCTATCAAGTGTGCTCAAAGAGAATGATAGTGCCCGTGCATATTCTTTTACAGCATGCATAGATCTAAAATTCTGCTCTAAAAACTCAATAAAGGAGAAATAAACATAGTTACTCTCATTGTCAACCTCATATGAGTTTATTCCCGCATTTTGTATATCAAGAAACAATATGGATAATCTTGCTGCAATAAAATCAAAAAAGCCCATCATGTTTTTGCGTGTGACATACTCTTTTTGTAATATTTCTAACTCTTGGCTTATCATACTTTCATACTCGCCATTCAACTTTTGACAAGTAGATTTATTCGATGAGATGAATAAGCGACACTTTGTCATTTTTCTGATAGGGTCACTCATATGTTTGAAGAAGCCTTCCGAGAAAGCCAATACGAAGCCTTCTATATTATTCTTTACATTTTTGAAGCCATGGATTTGTCCAGGCCGTATAAAAAACAATGTATTGTCGGAAAATTCGTAGTGCTTAAAGTCTATTGTATATATCCCTTCACCTTTTCTAATATACAACATTTCATAGAATTCATGCTCATGTATTTCCATCTCACTCCCATGATGTAAAGCCAATTGTGCAATAATAATGTTATCTTCAGCCATTGAGTAATATGCAACTCTATTGGCTCTATATTTTGAAATGATATTAGGATCAACATTTATCATGGCTAAATATTTATCAACATACGAAAAACCTAAATAAGTCTCCACACGAATTAAAGACAAAAGTAGCAATTAAAATCAACATATAATTTCTTTCCCCGTTTTTTTCAATACTGATAGGCATTTCTCTCGGTCTGAGATCCCGCTTTGGGAAAAGGCTACCCCCTATATACCGATCGGGCATGGTATGGTGATTATCATCTGCGGATTTGATAGTAATTTCAAATCAATATACTGCCAATTCAATGCAGTACCATAATTTGATTTGAATTTACCATTAAAAGATTTCGTTTGCATATTTAATTTGCACTGAAAACGATGTCCGTCGACAGCTTCGTAATTGAGCATAAACAATAAAAATGCCAGACCCTACTGTAAAGGCGCGGGATACGAAAAGCGATATGAGTAGAATAGAATTAAAAAAAACAAAAAAAAGATGGTTAATTTTGATTTTTTAGAGGGCATGACCCTTTCAGAAGAAGAAATGATTATCGTTCATGGTGGAATATCCGTAGCAGCTACGGGTGGTAGCCATTGTGGTACTGGATGTGATGGAGGTGGTGGTAACCATTGTGGTAAAGACTGTCGTCCATCACAGCTGGGAACATTGCAGCAAGGTACATTGCAGCAAGGAGCATTGCAGTCGACAATAGGTTAATCCAACAAGTCTTTTTATCGTATCATCGATGATTTATTGTCATCGGTGATACGTTATATAACGAACAAAATGAAAAAAAGCAACTATAATATAATCATACGAAGCGAAAAGGCCTCTTTGATTTTTAATTCATTCACAAACTCTTATATAGCATTGTCAAATGTGGTTTGTAATGCGTTTGAATCTTTGTCTATAGAAGATTTCAAACATAAGTATGAGAAATCCTACCATAAACTATGTGATAATGGAGTCATTATTCCAAAAACTAAAGATGAACTTGCGATAATACGATATAGAAATAAGGTTGCAACATTTGGTTCAAGAGAATTAAGAATAGTCGTTTATCCTACCCAAGATTGTAACTTGAAATGTTGGTATTGTTATGAAAACCATATTCCTCATACCCGTATGAACCAGGATACGATATGCAAAGTCATTAAGTTTGTCGAGAAATCCATCAATGAAAACTCTTTTGATGATTTCTATATAACACTTTTTGGAGGTGAACCTTTTACAGATTTTGATACCATTGCATATCCTCTTCTTAAGCATTTAAAAGAAGTAGTAGAAAAAGTCGGTAAGAAGTTTTCTGCTTTCTTTGTCACAAATGCTTCACTTATAAATGAAGATATTATACGTAAGCTAAAGATAATAAAGCCACATCTGCAAATAACTCTTGATGGCAACAAAGAACATCATGATAAAATCAGGATTTACAAGGATGGCAACAAGCCTACCTACGATCATATACTATGGGCTATACATAAGCTTTCGCAAGAAATAGAAGGAGACAATTTCTCAATTACTCTAAGGATAAATTATGACAACAGTACCCTTGATGGCATTCCGGAAATTCTAGAAAGAATTAAGGATATTGATCGTAAAAAGATATTCATTCATTTTGAAAGGGTATGGCAAACAGAGAATGATTCAACAGAACAAACTCAGGACCTTTTAAGAAACATAATGAAGAGATTTATAAAGGCTGGTTTTTGCGTTGGTCAAGGCACCTTTAGAGGATATCCATATTCTTGTCCTTCAGATATAAACAATTCTATTGTTATTAACTACGATGGTTCAATCCATAAGTGTAATGGACGTACACTTTCTCCACAAACAAAATACGGAACACTGAATGATGATGGTTCACTAAATATTGACGAAAACCTGTTAGCAAAAAGACATGCTGTAGCAACTTTTGAAAACAAAGAATGCCTAAATTGCAAAATGCTGCCAGTATGCATGGGTCCATGCAGTCAAAAGATGTTAGAACATAATGGAAAGTGGTCAAAAGATATCTGCTCTTTGAGAAGTATTGATACATCATTAACTGATTATTTGGTAACTGACTTTTGGGTTAAATCTATGATACAGAAATATAATGAATAAGTTTTTTTATATACTTCTTGCAATGGTCTTTACAGCAAATGCTTCCTATGCGCAAATGAGAGTATATGGCAAGGTTACAGACCACAAAAATGCGCCTATAGATGTGGCTACAATCGTATTAAAGGACGACCAAGGAAATATTATAACGGGCTGTATCAGTGACTCGTTGGGTTGCTTTAACATAAACAATCTTGAGCTCAGGACATATACTTTACATGTCTCGTGTATCGGTTATGCAAACTATACAAAGCAGTTAAAGGCTGATAAGGATATATACATGGATATAATGCTCAATAGGCAAGAATTTGCTTTAGGCGAAGTAACTGTAACCGCGAAAACACCTCTTATACGACGAGAAATAGATCGTGTTGTGCTTAATGCCGACAAATTGAATTCCATTGCTACTAACTTTATAGATGTACTGAAACATACACCGGGCGTATTGGTGCAAGATGATGACATTAGTATGCTTAACAAAGGAAAGATTATCTTTCTTTTGAATGGAAGAGAAATGAATATGGATATGAAAGGCTTAATCGCTTATCTAACCGTCCAATCTTCTGAAAATTTAAAGCAGATAGAAGTAATGACTACTCCACCTGCCAAATATTCTGCAGAAGGTAGTGCTGGAGTGATTAACTTTGTCACCAACAAGCAAAGAAATAATTTTATAGGTGGCAATGCCGCAAATAAATTGTCAGTCAGAAAATCCGTATACGATGATGCCAGCATCAGTCTGCAATATAAGCAGAATAAAGTGGAGGCATATATGAATGCAGGAGTAGGCTTTGGTACCATGCAATCAGATAGTGAAAAAGGTATTGACTATTCTTCCGAAACGTGGACTACAACCAATAATATGCATAAATCTAACAATTATGTGGTGGCAACAGCTGGGCTAGAATACCTCACTACAGAAAATTCATCTTTAGGAGCCATATTTTCATATACTAATATGCAGCCTGATGCTAACAGCACAGCCGGAACAAGCGTTTTACACAAGGAAACGAACCAGCAACTCAAACAATTTGAAACAAACACCCAATCAAATGTCAACTATAACCGTTATAACGCCAATCTGCACTACACACTTGCCAATATAGGCAAGAAAGGGGGTGAATTAAGTGTCAATGCCGATTACTTAAACTATGCCATCAATGACAAAGTAAGCCTAAATACTTTGCATGACGAAAGTTTGAGTTACAAGTGCCGTCCTGAAAACACAATAGAAATATATCAAGCTAAAGCTGATATGGAGATGCCGATAACCAAGGGTGCTGTGTCATTTGGTGTGTCATATTCACAATCGAAAACTGATAATCAGACTCGTTATGAGCAAATCAGTACTGACCAGAATCTGGATGATCACTTTATCTATCGTGAGTATATTTTGGCTGCTTATGGTGACCTGAGGATAAAATGTTCGGATTATTGGGACTTCAAGCTGGGCGTGCGTGGCGAATATGGGAAACTTGATGGTAACTCAATCAAGATGATCCAACGCACCATAAAGCATCAATTCGATCTATTCCCAACTGCTTATATCAATTACAATTTAAACGAAGACAAGACCTTCTATCTAAGTATGTCAAGCAGAATAAACCGCCCCAGCTATGTAGACATCAATCCCTTTGTCACTTATACGGATGCTTACACTAAAACAGAAGGAAATCCCAATTTGTTGCCAGAAAAATCATATACAGCAGAATTAGGCTACATACAAGGGAATTTTTCTGTTTCTACGAGTGCCATGTGGAAGAATCATGTGGTAGCCTCTTACATAACTATGGATGACAGTCACAAACTGACAACTATCACCTCCGACAATATCATGAAGAAACAAATCTACAGTATAGATATGTCATACTATTTCGATCGGTTATCTTGGCTTGATAGTAGTATAGAGGGCAGTGTTTATACCATCATTTCCCGTCCGATGACTGGTTATGATTTAAAAAAGACGACCAATACTTCCATATTTATTTATATGAATAATAATATCTATCTCAATCGTTCCAAAACCTTAATGGCTACTCTTTGGGGGCAATATCAATCAAAAGAAAAAGATATTGTGGGTGAAAGTAAGTCCAGATACAGAGTTGATTTAGGATTGAAATATTTACTTCTTAATAAACGTTTGTCTGTGGGGGTAGAGTATCAGAATATGCTGGCATCATCAGCTAAATCGGTTATTTTCAACCAGGATGCAATACACACATTTAAAAGTTCTCCATATCGTGTATTAAAAGTATCTCTTTCTTATCGCTTTGGAAAGGAACTAAAGATTAAGCAGAACGCTTTTGGTATTGGTAGTGAGAGACTGTAATATATCTGAACTATGAGTCGCTTTCACTTATGTAAACAAAAAGATTCGATGCAATGTGGTATAGCGTGCCTATCCATGATATGCAGCTACTACAATAAAGAGTATTCTGTGGATGCCCTATCACAATATTGCTTTGCCACAACTGAAGGAGTTTCACTGTTAGGTATGAGTAAAGCAGCTGATCAATTGGGATTACATTCTATTTGTGCAAAGTTATCTATCACACAACTATTGAAAGTTGGATTACCTTGCATTCTGCATTGGAACCAGAATCATTTTGTTGTACTTTATAAGGTAAAAAACAATAAAAAATTTTTCATTGCAGATCCTGGTAAAGGTCTGATAACTTATTCACTGGATGAATTTAAGCAACATTGGATAGCTACAACAGTGGATAACGATGGAAAAGGAATAGCAATGCTTCTCGAACCTACAGACGATTTTGGAATGCTAAACGAACAAAATCACACAGAAAAACGTAGTTTAAAGTTTTTATTTGGATATATTAAACAATATCGAAGGTACTTTACGCAAATCGTTCTGAGTCTATTTGTCTGCAGTTTATTACAACTCATCATGCCTTTTCTCACCCAATGGATTGTAGATATAGGCATCAAACATAAAGATATAGCTCTCATATGGCTTATATTGTTAGGTGAACTGATGATAGTCATTGGGCGTACCGCAACTGATTTCATACGGCGATGGCTTTTGTTACACATTTCCATGCGCATCAATATATCGCTTGTAAGCGACTTCTTCGTAAAACTGCTGAAATTGCCAATGTCATTCTTTGATACAAAATTAATGGGGGATTTGCTGCAACGCATAGGCGATCATTCGCGAGTGCAGTCATTTCTCACTAATCAGGTACTCGGCATTTTGTTTACGACGTTAAGTTTTATTGTTTTTGGTATAGTACTTCTCATATACAACCACTTGATATTCGGTGTGTTCCTTGCGGGCAGTATAGTATATGGTTTATGGATAGCCCGTTTCCTGTCCAGGCGCAAAGTGTTGGATTATGAACTCTTCGAACAGCAAGCCATCAATCAGAACAAGACTTATCAGTTCGTTACCTCCATGCAGGAGATAAAACTGCAGGACTGCGAACAGCGCCGCCGTTGGGAGTGGGAAGACACACAGGCTGACTTGTTTAATGTACAGATGAAATCCCTTAAACTCCAACAGATGCAGGAGGCAGGTAGTATATTCATCAACGAGATTAAGAACATTCTCATTACAGTATTTGCCGCCACTGCTGTCATAAACGGACAGATTACACTTGGTGCAATGTTGGCCATACAATATATCGTAGGCCAGCTGAATTCACCCGTAGAACAGCTGATGCAATTCATATACTCTCTACAAGATGTAAAGATATCACTTGAACGAATTAACGAGATTCATCTATCGAAGAATGAGGAGGAAGACGACAGTAGAAAAAAAGAATACAAGAAAGAAAAGGCCATAGACATTGAACACATCGACTTCAAGTATGACCGTTACGCGCTAAAGAATACACTTACAGATGTTTCTTTCACCATACCTGAAGGAAAGGTCACTGCCATTGTTGGCGCAAGCGGTAGTGGGAAAACTACACTCATCAAGTTAATGCTGGGCTATTATTCCGTGCTCTCTGGTAAGATAAGTATTGCCGGCACCAATATCAATGAAATGAATCTCAAATGGTGGCGCCGACATTGCGGAGTGGTGATGCAGGATGGTGTCATATTCTCGGAATCAATTACACGCAATATAGCTGTGGATGATGGGGAAGTGGATGTGGAACGCCTAGATAATGCTGCTCGTATAGCATGCATACATGATTACATAATGTCGCTTCCGCTAAAATACAATACAAAAATTGGACGCGATGGTGTAGGCCTAAGTCAAGGACAAAAACAACGCATTCTTATAGCCCGTGCCGTTTATAAGAATCCCGACTTCATCTTCCTTGATGAAGCTACCAACGCTCTTGATGCCAAGAATGAGCGATATATCGTTGAGAACCTAAACAATTTCTACAAAGGACGAACTGTGATTGTGGTGGCTCATCGCCTCTCTACTGTAAAAAACGCAGACCAAATCATAGTAGTTGACGGAGGAAAAGTTATAGAGATTGGCAATCATGCTACTCTCATAAAAAAAAGAGAAGCATATTATAACCTCGTAAAGAACCAACTTGAATTAGGAAACTGAGATATGGCAAACAATACAATAGACCACCCCACACAAAACAGATTAGAACTCAAAAGCGAAAAAGTACGTAAAGCTATTGGTCCCATACCTAACAGTATAGTCACTATTGGCTATATTGTGATTTTGCTCATAATCGCAGCTATAGTATTTGCTATGGTATTCATTCCGTATCCATATGGAAATGGGGAAAATATTTTACAGCATCTGATATCGTGATCTGTTATTGCTTTTAATCCAACTTCAACACTTATAAGTTAAAATGATTGTGTTTCAATGGATTCATTAAAAAAGTGAATCCATGGGTGCTACAAATTGCTCAGCACCATACGTAATATTGATTATCATGTGCTTCGGGAACGGATTGTCTCGAAAAAAGACCGATTTTCTTTTGAGCGTTAAAGTTGTGCTAATTTCACCACTTCATTCCACGCCCTCTTTCCACATCCTCCTCATCCTTCTTCTGCCCAACTTCCCATTCTCGATTAGCATTTTGACTGCCTACATCTGTATTCTTCAAAGCAGCAGGGAACCTTTGCGGTTTGGGCGCTTTAGGAATAGGAGCAATTCTGATAGGTGCCTTGGCTTTCGTTTGTAGCTTAGATGGCTGCTGCTTTCGTGGCTGCCATTTTACTCGTTCCAGATTAAAGCCTTCGGCATTGAGGTTGATGAGCATGTGGTGCTGGAAGTCGATGGCATAGTAGGTTTCGCCATCGTGTAACGCCTTGAAGCCTTCTTCACGAAGGGCAGCTCGCACCGAGTGAGAGCTTTCATCCTTGAAAATTTCACGTAATCGCTTCACGGCATCGGCATGCGACTCCAGACGTTCAGACGAGAGGGAAACAAGGTCTTTCCGATCGACTTTATAAATCTTGCAGAGAAAGTCCCGTTCGGCTTCGGTGGTGGGATGAAACTGCTCGATGTAGTGGATGCGGTTGTTGCGGTCGATGGCTGCGGCCATGAATGGGGGCAACTTCCGGCTCTTTCCATTGTAGTAGATGACGCCTTTCTTGATGTACGCCCGGTGCTTCCTAAGTTTCCGGAAGATTTCATCCTGAGTCATCTTCGGGTCAATCGTCAAGAGGTCATCGATGAAGCGTTCGATGCGCTCAAAGCATTGGTCGGGGGTAGCGAAATCCAGCAGTTCTTCGATAGAAAGAATCCGGGCACCGTGAATAACTCGTTTTTGGGCATGGTCCACCAGCATGTAGCCGTAGGGAGCATCTTTCCGACCGAAGAACACGATGTCGATGCCCAGTTTGGCTTTAAGAGTTTGCTTCAAGTCTTCTTGATTGGCGCTCACATCCCGATAACATTTCAAGATTTCCCGCAACTGTCGGTTGCGTGCTCTGTCCGATTGGGGTTGCTGGTAGAATAATTCCAAAACAGGTAGAGGAATCTCTTCCTGAATCCTTCCTCCTTTCTTAATAAAGACCATTTCCTCCTTCTTATAGACTTCATAGCCCATTGAAACCAGTATGGCTTTAAACTGGGCAAAGGAGGAGAAGTGATAGTGTTTGGCTGCTTCGATGTCCTTTTGCGTTGTCTTCTCTCGGTTGATGCCCATGAGTTTGTCCACTACCACTTGCGAACGTCGGCGTTCGTGATTGTGGTTAATCTTATGACCATCCGGTGCCACACGGGAGGTGACGGCATGCAGGTGCAGATTGTCGGTATCGTGGTGTGCATAGATGAGCCAGGGTTGTCCGGGTTCGGCATACCCCATTTCCTGCAGATATTGGTGTGTAAAGTCCAACAATTGGGCTTCGGTCATTTCCTGTCCCTTGCAGGAGATGGCTACATGGAACTGTGCCTTTCTGACCCGGTCGTTACGGGAACTGTATCGTTGCAGGAATCTCACCTTCTCGTCGGGCGTGCCCGGTTGTATCACTCCGAGTGCTCCGAAGTTACGCATCTCCAGCAGGTGCGCTGTCCCTTTCGACACTTTGCGTTCGTTGTAACCGACGGCATGGAAGTTTTCGCTTCCGGGTAATATGGTTGCTATCATCTTGATTCTAAGTTTTGAAGTTTGTGAGTTTAAAGAACGGATGAACCTCAGTGCATTGCTTCAATCTACTTCGATTCATCCGTTCGAAAGATTAGGGTTTCGTGGCTATCCGTGCCAGTACATCAAGACGCTTTTGTATCTGGTTGATTGCGTCTTTGGTTTCCAGAATCGCTGGTACCAAGACCTCCAGTACGTAGCTGGGCGATAGCAAATGGACCGCAGCCAGTTCGTTGGCCCGTTTCATTGCTTGATTCAGATTGCCGCCAGCCCAAGACAGCTCGTTGTGTACCTTTTGATAAAATTCACCGATTTGAGGAATCAGTTCATGCTGCAATTTGAGGTCGGGATGGGAATATTCCTTCAGTGCCGACCGCACATAGTGGCTCATACTGGTGTAGGAAGCCGCTTGCTTCAGGTGGAATGCCATCTCTTCTTCGGTCATCCGCACCTTGATACTATGGGTTTTCAGTTTCTTCATACAATGATTCGTTATACATGGGTATTTCATGAGGATGCTACCTTATACAAGGTTACCAGGGTGGTAAGGTTTCCCGAACCTCTTTTCGCCCGGCGAAACAGCGATGCCATCGCTCCGCAGCGCAGCAGTCGGCAAGTTACTTTTGTGCACCAAAAGTACAACTTGCTTCACAAATCCTGCAAAGCCCTGGATATGCTGTGGACGGGGTACGCTTGCTTCGTCACCGTTCAATTTCTTACGTGCTCCTTGCTTCGTAGGATGCTTGTTTCGAAGTACTTCAGTCAGGTGAACTATCGTTCTTCGATCAGCTGTTACACCCTTTCCAAGGTTGGTTGCTCCTTTGTTTGTAGTGTCCAAGATACTTGCAGTGAAAAGAAAAACGAATTTGGAAATCCATGAACTGTCTTCCTACGAACTGGAGTATAAGGATTTGTCGAATACTTGTTTCCATCAATCCTTGTTCCTTGCTATCTCAGTACGTTGCACCAAGGGTTACCCAACAGGAGGGAAAAGAAGTTTTGTTCCATTGTTTCACCGCCAATCAGAACATGATGCAGAGTATAGATGCATTCAACTTCATGCTACATTTTTTCTTTTCATTGCAATTCTTTTCCCTCCTAGTCTCTGAACAACTTTCAAAGGAATGAAGCCAAAAAACGATATTCACTAGAAGGTGTTTTCATTTTATGTTGATGAAACGTTGAATTGTTGAACATCATTATGAAAGCGTAAGCATTCATATTGGACCTCAATGACTATTTTGTTGAGCATCTGTTGAATTATAAAAATGCTGATTATCTTACATTTATCTATTCTTTTTCAACAACTCAACAATTCAACAAAAAACTAAAGCCTTAATGATTTAAGCAGTTCCTTCGTGACCGTATAGAAACGTCCGACTCTAGTTTCGGGTAAAAACTGATTCGGTATTCCTTGCACACTTTTGTATGTTTGATAAGTAAGTCCGTTAGGAGCAGGGAACAGATGCCATTGTTGTTTCAGTACCTTACGCACCTGCCACGCTTCTACTTTTGTGCCATTGTTTCTCATAAGCGATACCAAATCCTGAGGCGTAAAAGAAAACTGTTCTACATGTAGTGTTTCCATTATATCCCGAATCAATTCCACCATATCCACCTCGGCATGATCTCGATTACAGTGAACAATAGCATCCAATGCTTTTGTTCGAATAAGGTCGAAGTTGAACCACATACGCCCCTCCTTTATCGTAGAAAGTTTCCGTTGTTGCAAGAAGTATAGAAAAGCAGGTATTTGCAACGTCAGTTTCTGTAAAAAATCAGGCTCATCACTTTTTAGCGGATGTATCTTACGTACCCAATAGCGATTTTCCTCAGCATCTATAACTACAGGACATAGTTCATTGTTGGAGCATAGCACGAACTTAGCAAAGAAGTTGACCTCTTGTCTGTCCTTTCCCTTTGCTTCTATCTTATAGGTTTGTGCCGTACTTAGATTCTTCAATCGTTCAGCATCTTCGCGCCGGTCCAATAACACTTCATCCACAACAATGAGCAATTTGCCACCCCAATCAGCATTAAACTGGCTGCGGAACTCTTCATTAGTGTTGAACGTTACATTATCCTGAAATATATGCTTCAAAAAATTAAGAAACGTGGTTTTACCAGTGTTACGTTCCGAAGATACCAACAACAGAATCGGCAGTTTCTGCGTGGGTTGCGTATATAGTAATTGCATATAGTCCAGTCCAAGCTGATACTGCTCTCCAAACACATGTTGAAGAATGCTTTCTATATCTGGGAAATCGCCTTCTACAGGCTCGTGATCAATAGGCTCATAGAGGTTATAAAAACCATCTATTTCTTTTTGGTAATGAGTATGGCTCGGCACCGTACAGAATCCATTGTACTTATCCATAGGAGGTATATGCCCTTTGCCATAATCCTGACGAAGAGCAGAAAGGCTCCATGGAATTCTGCGAATAGCTTTTGTGCCATCAGCCAAAGGTTGCTCTACCACCTTATAGATAGTAGTGGCCACGCGGATATATTTTTCGTCCATGTGCATTCTATTTTAATTAGACTATAAAGACTTCGTAGTTGTGGAAAGTGCTGCTGTAGATTTCACCAATGACGTGATTTCTTTTTTAGAATACAGGTTGCGTCCACCTAATTTATGCACAAGCACCGTACCCTCTTTTTGCATACGCCAAAGGGTTGTATAAGTAATATGCAGTTTCTCGCACACTTGATCACGAGTATAGTACTCGTCATTCTCTTCCGGTGACAAATCAGACTGGGGCATTTTGCCAATCAATTCTTCTACCAACTCAGCAACAACCTGCTTCAGGTCGTCCTTCTGTAACATTAAGAAATTACCTTGCATAGGATAGTATTTAAAAGTTATGCTGCGAAAATACGATGGAATAAAACGAAAGCACCTCGGCAGAAAATCAACTGATTTCTGCCGAGGTGCTTTTAACTTAATGATGTATTCGCTTAACAACTCAATAGTATTCCATACCGCTATACCTCTTAATAAACATCTGAAGATAGTACTATGCGAAAATGCAAGCCTAATTGCTGCGCCTTATTTTTCCCTTTCTGTATTACACTGTCAGTCAAGCTGGTGTTTCCCTTACAGGTATTCCCGTCTAAAATCGTATAATAAAGGGCTTCTGCATAATCAAAACCTGCTTTGAATCCTAATGAGGGAAACCTCTCCAAAATGGCCGCATGAAAAGTTCTGTAATTGAATGTTCCGTTCAACAGCCTGCAATTCGTCAATGCTGCATACAAACATGCAAGAATAGTGTTTTTCTCACCATCCTCTTCTTTCCATTCTGTCAGTATGGAAGTAATTTCCGTCATTAGTTTATGCACATCATCCGGATTAAGCATTTCTTCCAACAATACATAAACCTGCTTGCGTCCACGTTTGCCGCTTATTTTCTGTAAAATGGATTGCACTTTTTCTTTCGCTGTGCCCTTACTCATCGATTCCCATTTTTTCTTGCTATATGCAAATGGCAACTTATTAAAGCTGGTATGAACCAACGATTCTATAATCGATTCAGCCAATATACGTTTCCATCTGGAAGAATCTGCCTTCAACATTGATGCAGATACCCAGTCGGCTAACTTGATGAAACCATCGTCAAAAATCATCCAGTAATAAGCACTGAACAGATAAGGATTATTCCGTAACAATTTCTGATGAGGAATAGCTTTGTCAACAGAAGAGCCAAATAAACAGTCAAGTTGCTCGTACATAGTTGTATGACATTCGGACAACTGAGCAAAATGATGCTCTTCAGTTCCTGGACAATGACTGCGAAAAAGAGAAATTATCTCTTTCAGTCCTTTAAATGACAGCATATCCACTAAATGAAAGATACCTTTGTAAGCAAAGTCCATATTCCCTTCATAACTATCTCTAAAGCTGTTTAGGAAGTCAGAATATTCTTTCGAATGTTCATAGTGCCAACGACGCAACCCTAATAAACTCAATTCTGCGTGAACTATCTGTTGACTTTCTTGAGCGTGAATTTGCAAGTAACTTTGAATACAATCTCTCGTCAAACGTCCGTCGTCTGATTGCTTAAAACGTTCTATTGCTTGTTGAAACGTTTCATACCCTTGATCTAAAATAAGAAAACAATACCAGCAACAGGCATCTTGATCATCTTCCTTCAATGCTTTTTCGATACACAAAACTACTTCTTCCTCGCTGACCTCTTCCAAAGCCTCCATTTTATTTAGACAGTTTTGATAATACTCAGTCTGCGCTTCATCCAATTGCTTTATCATATCCCACGAAGGAGACTCCAAAACCGATTGAATCTTTATCTTGAATTGAAGATAAACTTCTTGATTGGTTTGAAGCCATCTCTTCAAGGAATGACGAACAGCATATGCACTAAGGAACGATTTCATTCTTACCATGCTTTTGAGGTTAAATAGCCCACCTAATCTTTTAAACACGCCAACGGAATAACCTTCACTCCATCGGGACGAGTATAGGCCATCGTTCCACCTGTCATGACGATAAGTAAATCAGGCTCACGAATAGGAACCTGCTTTTCCGTTTTGTTATGCTCTTGTATAAGTCGTTTGAGCTCAAGCAAATGCTTGGCACCATCATCTATTTCGCAACTACCAAGTTTACACTCAATTAGAGCGTAACGCCCATCTTCCAGATGCAACACTATATCCGCTTCCAAATCGTATCGGTCATGGTAATAAGATACATGGCTATTCAAATCAATGGTGTATGCTTTTAAGTCGCGAATACACATCTGTTCAAAGATAAATCCAAATGTTCTGAGCTGCATACTTAATGCCTCAGGAGATAGTCCCAAAAGAGCAATCGGTATGGAAGGGTCACAGAAGCATCGTTTTACACTACTTCTGATAGCGGTTTTGCTTCTGATTGCAGGACACCATGCACTTATATTCTGAATAACAAACAATTTTTCCAATGCGGCAACATAGTCATCAAATGTATCCACGTGGCAGCTAACTTCGCCAGACGAAGTCACATCGTCTAAAAGAGACTTCTTCTTGACCAATGTCGAAACATTCCTTGCGTATGCCCGAAGTATCATACTGGTCAGCTTGGCATCTCTTTTTCTGCCATCAATCCCTGAAATATCATCAGAGCAAATAGTTTGGACATAGTTCTTTGCTACAAGTAATTGAGCCTTTGGGGTACGAGCCAACAAAGAAGCAGGCCATCCACCTCGGGATGCAGCAAAGATTAGGTCTTCAATGGTCATTTTAGACATCTTCCCATCAATATCATAATCGGAATTATTGAAAAGTTCTTTCAACGAAACCTCTCCTGTAGATTCTTGTGACTCCCACAAACTCATAGGTAACATACGCAGTCTGGCAATACGACCAGCTCCAGAATGATGTATTTGAGATTTGTCAACAGCATTGGAGCCAGTGAGTATAAATTGTCCGGGGATTTGACGGTCATCGACAGTTGTTCGCACTGCATCCCACAGCATGGGAGCATCTTGCCATTCATCTATAAGACGTGGCGTGTCTCCTTGCAACAGAATGGACGGCTTAGTTTTAGCGGTAACTAAATACTCAGCACGCATACTTGGATCTTGCATTTTCAAAATGCTATTTGCAAGTTGAGATGCGGTGGTAGTTTTGCCGCACCATTTGGGTCCCTCTATCAATACAGCCCCAAATGCATCTAGTAAGTCTTGCAGTAGGGCATCGGCTGTTCTTTTGTAATAGCTCATATGATGTACTTTATTTCAAATACAAAGATAGTGAATTTCTTTAAACGACTTAGTGTATTCGTGTTTTTTGTGGTGTTTTAATCCACTTTTTTGCGGTATGTAATTCAGTATTTTTGCGGTCATTTATTCCTTGTTTTTGTGGCATTTCACTTGATACTTTACAGTAATTAGAAGATTATTCTTCCGATAGCTTGGATATAAGCTCCATCCTTTCCTCCTCGCTCAAGCCTTTCAGCATCTCAAGCAGGGCTTTCTTATCTACCACAGGAGTACTTTCTTTCGACTTCTCATTGAGCAAATAATGGTTATACTCCAGCATCTTCTCAAGAGGATAGGCTCCAATATAATTAGACGTTATATCCCCATTGCTGCTATGTCCCATGCTGTCACTTATGTATTTATAAGGTACAACTCCAGAATTATTAAGATTGGTGGCAAAACTATGCCTTGCCCAAGTCGGAGATGGCATTTGTTCCAGGCCTAGCAGTTTGGCAACTTTAGCCATGTGCTCACGTATATAGCGGTTATACCTTTGGATAACCCATATTTCTTGTTCGGGAGATAACAAATCACTCATAATAGGAAATACTCTTCGCCCTAGCTTGGGGGTATTGCCATAACGATTCAAAATCTCTTGGATTTCGGATGTTACAGGAAAGATAACTTCACTGGCACTTTCATTCCTGTCTCGGGTCTTGTGCCGAAGAAAACGTAATTGCTTGCCATGAGTAGCATAATACAACTCATCATAGGTCAAGCGAAGCGTATCAGCCAAGTTCTGACCATCGCCCAGATACATGAAGAGGAACAGACCTAAATCACGAAATATAGCATGCTTTTCTCTTTTAAGAAATAGTTCTTTCCCCTCCGAATCTACAGCTTCATCAGCTTTCCAAAAGTCATATAGTCTGCACATGGTTGATACATCTAAGAATTCATGCTTACGACTTTGGGCTTTATTGTAACCTGTATCTTTGAACATCTCTTTAGTATCGCCCTTCATCAAGCCCTGTGTAATACATTTGTTGATAATCGTTCTAAGACTACGGAGCGCGATAGCAATAGTTGTGGTACTCAATTCATTCTTCTTCATAATCTTTACCCACTTTAAAATGAGTTCGCGATTAATATCAGAAAAAGACAGGTCACTTCCCATATCCTTTACGAAACGATTACGCACATCTCTGCTGCAACGTGCCGACCCTGCTTTCCCCTCGTCAGTCTTAGATTGGATATAGGCATCCCAAATGGTAATGAGAGTGCTATCGTCCTCTTTCTTTCCTTGGAATCTATCCTGTAATTTACGTAGTGAAAAATTATTTTCCAGGATAAGTTGGTTAGCAATAAGTTCAACCCTATCCATAAGGCTTTTCATATCATTCCGCTCAGCCAGCTGGATACGTCTACCGCTCTTTTCATAATCGCAGAGAGTCACCCACTCATCCATGGTATAACTTTTACCCAATCTTAAAAAGGCCTTTTGTCCTGCATAACATACTCGCACAGAAACCGGAAGTGGTTGCGAATAATCACCTGCCTTGCGAATATCAAGCGTTAGCGAACCATGTATAATGCCATTAGATGCGATGAATTTGGCAAGGCATTTTTCACCTCTTGAACTAGACTTTTTCCCCACTAATACCGTTGCGGTGACCTTATGTTTAATTTTATTCTCCATAATGCCCTAATATTCAAGTTGAACAAGACCTATTTTGGTGACCTTCAGGTGACCTTTTAGGCTTAAAACTGCTGCAAATATAGGAAATTTCATGCAAATATCAAAATGCTTTTATTGTTGATTATCAGTATATTTAAAGCACATGCGATACTATGAAATAATACCTAAACAGACTCATAATCTGGAGGTCCCTGGTTCAAGCCCAGGCTGGTCCACAATAAAGATTCCTAATAGATTGTTATTCAGCAGTTTGTTAGGAGTCTTTTTTATTTGTGTCAACAGAATGTCAACCAAGCCCCTTTTAACTATCCGATTTTATCTTACTTACGCAACCGTTAATAATGGCTCAGTAGATATATCATCTATTACAGTGAGTTCTTTCTCTATCTGATACCATGCCACTTCCATTTTTTTCTGTTTAGAGGTACGCCATTTCATAAAGTACAAGTCCTCACTTTGTCGAGTTCTCATTTGTAATGACAAAGCTGTGCTCTTACCAAGCGATAGGGTCTGATGCAATCCAACTTAGAAACAGTTTGTTTGTGAAATGTGGTATTTCTCCGTTTTTTCTTCTACTTGATGTCATAGATAATCATTTAATCTTCGGTTGGCCGTGAAGTATTCCGCCGACAATGCTTTCGTTTCTTCCTTTATTGATGAAAGTGAATTTTCTCTTAACCACGGTCGTGGCTAACGTTAACCACCCCTGTGACTAACTCTAACCACCCGGGTGGGCAGGCTTAACCACGGACGTGGTTAAGCAATCGCAACCTACTTTCCATCAAGCTATGTATTTGCTCTATAAGGACGGGCATTACTTGCTTTTTTATTGATGGACTTATTGGAAGTATGTAGACAGGACAGGGATACCGATGGTTGTGCCTATGAAATTTTCACTGATGCTGTATTTGTTCAGTCACTAATCGTAACTTGATATGGTTACGTGCACGGTTGACACGCATCATCTGTGTGACTAATATATGTATTCCTTTACATAATATATTGGGAAACAGATAAATTAGCATTTCTACTCTTTTTCTATTTTATATATTGAAGGTTGGTTTAAAGCCAGATCGGATGGGGAAGTTTATGTAATTATATAAAGTTCCTGTAGAACTAAGAAACGTAAATATTCCATATTGCAAACGGACCGATTTATGATATATTGAGAGAGTATATATTGATTCATTCTACCCATATTCTACTTATATTCTATCGAGATATAGTTTAATAATGGTAAATGGAAGAGAGAAAAAAATGTTTTATTTGTATAAAACTAACCTATTTGACCCTCTATTTTATATAATTAATTCTTTTTTATAAAAATATCTCTCCATTTCTTTTTATATCTTAAAAAATTTATATATTTGCACCCAGTATACAAAAGCCATAAGATATACTTAGTTCTACAGGAACTAAGAAAGATGGTTATAACATCAAGTTTAAGTTAAAATATTAGCTTAAAGTAGAGTTAAAATATGAGTATAAACTGATTCGACAAATGATGTGTTAGCCGTTTTATGGGAAATAAATGACATTGATTATTTATTAACATAAAATTTAGAGAGTATTATGAAAAAGACGTTTCTATTGGCAGCTTTGCTATGCTCCTTTTTCCCGGAAATTGGTGCATCCGGTATTCCTGTCACAGATGAATCTACTATTGTGCAGCAAAATCGTAAGGTGGAGGGCATTATAGTAGATGAAGCAGGAGAACCGGTTATTGGTGTTAATGTCCGAGTTAAGGGAAATTCTACTTTGGGGACAATTACCGATTATGACGGTAAATTTTCTATCGATGTGTCTTCGAAAGACATTTTAGTCTTCTCTTATATTGGTTATAAGACTCAAGAAGTGAAAGTGGGAGACCAAAAGAGTTTGAGAATTAAAATGAAGGAGGATAGCGAGACTTTGGGAGAGGTTGTGGTTACGGCTTTCGGAACCGGACAAAAGAAAGAATCTATCGTGGGTTCTATTCAAACGGTTCGTCCTAATGACTTGAAAGTGCCTTCTGCCAATCTTTCTAACTCTTTTGCCGGACGTCTTTCGGGAGTTATTGCCTATCAGCGTAGCGGACAGCCGGGCAGTAATGGTTCTGATTTTTACATTCGTGGTATTTCTACTTTGAGTGGTATGACTTCTCCGCTTATTATTTTGGATGGGGTGGAAGTGAGTTCGGCAGATTTGGATGCGCTTGATCCTGAAATTATAGAAGGATTCTCTATTTTGAAAGATGCGACTGCCACTGCCATGTATGGTACGCGTGGAGCCAATGGTGTAATGATTGTTACGACCAAGAGTGGTGCCGACCTTGAGAAGCCTATTATTGGCGTGCGTGTGGAAACGAATATCACACAACCTACGAAAGTGCCTAGCTTTGTAGACGGATACCGTTACATGGAGCTGTATAATGAAGCTGTAACTAATGAAGGAACAGGTAATATCCTTTATACTCAAGAACAGATAGAGAATACCCGCAATGGGGTAAATCCCTATATCTGGCCTAATGTAGACTGGTATGGTTCTTTGTTCAAAGATTTGGCGTTCAACCAAAAAGCCAACTTCAATATCCGCGGAGGTACGAAGAAGATTACTTACTTCATGAATGTGGGAGCCAATCACGAAACCGGTATGCTGAAAAACGAAGCATCCAAGTATTTCTCTTACAAGAATAATATTGATTTGATGAAGTATACCTTCCAGAACAATATTGATTTTCACATGTCTAAGACATCAACCATTTCTTTGCACCTGAATGTGCAGTTGAATGACTTGAGACAGCCTAACACCTCTGTAGGCAACCTTTATTCGGCTGTAATGAACTCCAATCCGGTGGATTTCCCTATCGCTTATCCGGCAGACGGTGTAAATAATTGGATTTATTGGGGAGCGTATGCAGGTGGTAATGACCAAGGTGCAGTCAATCCGATGGCCAGTTTGACCAATGGCTATACTGATATTTTTGAAAGTACGGTAATGGCTAATATTGACTTTGAACAAAAGTTGGATTTTCTGTTGAAGGGGCTTCGCTTTAAGGCTTTATTCTCTTATAAAAACTATAATAAAACCACTACCAGCCGTTCTCAAGGCATTAACCGTTATACATTGACCGGTTATACTCAGAATGCTGACGGTAGTTATAGTCTGAACATATCTCCGTTTGGTTCCTCCAATCCGAGTAAGCCGGTGTTGAGTACAACTTCGAGTGTTGCGGGTGACCGTCGTATCTATTTCCAATCTTATGTAGATTATATGAATAAGTTTGGTAATCACAATGTGAGCGGTATGCTTCTTTGGAATATTGACCAATATGATAATAATGCTCCCGGTAATTTGGTCGCTTCACTTCCCCGCCGCAAGATGGGATTCGCGGGTCGTCTTTCTTATGATTATGACAATCGTTATATGTTCGAAGTGAATGCCGGTTATAATGGTTCCGAAAACTTTGCCAAAGGACATAAATGGGGCTTCTTCCCCTCTGTAGCAGTAGGTTGGAATGTAAGTCAGGAGAACTTCTTCGAACCTCTGAAAGACGTTATCTCTAATTTAAAGCTCCGTGCTTCTTACGGTTTGGTAGGTAATGACCAATTGCTCGATTCATCGGGTGGTCTTATCCGTTTCATCTATATGTCTGATATTACGCTTCAGAGTGAAAATGCAGGATTTACTACCGGTGACAAGCAGCAGATTACTTTAAATGGTCCTGTATATACCCGTTATCAGAACAACGACTTGACATGGGAAGTGGGTGAGAAGTTAAATGTAGGTTTTGATATGCAGTTGTTCAACTCCTTGAATGTTACGGTGGATGCTTTCCGCGAAATCCGTCGTGATATCTTCCAACAACGCTATTCTATTCCTAACTACCTGGGTACGGCCAGCACTGCCGTTTATGGTAACTTGGCTAAAGTGAAGAACTATGGTTTTGACCTCTCTCTTGATTATGGAAAACAGATCAATAAAGATCTTGCCATTCAGTTTAAAGGAACATTTACTTTTGCACGTAATGAGATTCTGGAATATGATGAGGCTCCCGGTGTGCGTCCCTCTTTGTCTAATATCGGTAAGAAACTGAATACCATTTACGGTTATGTAACCGACGGACTTTATATCGACCAGGCTGATATTGCCAATAGCCCGAGCTCTACATTGGGTAATATTGCTATCGCTCCGGGTGATATTAAGTATGTGGACCAGCCCGACAGAGATGGTGTTTATGATGGAAAAATAACGAGTGATGACCGTGTAGCTATGGGTTATCCTACTGTTCCTGAAATTGTTTATGGTTTTGGCCCATCTATTTCTTATAAAAACTGGGATTTCTCCTTCTTCTTCCAAGGTGTAGCCAATACTTCGTTGATGATGTCAGGGTTTGCTCCATTCGGTACTCAGTATAACCGTAATGTATTGTCATGGATTGCTGATGACTATTGGTCACCAAGTAATCAGAATCCTAATGCCGCTTATCCGCGTTTGACCAAGAATGATAACAATCACAACACTCAGTCTTCGGATTATTGGTTGCGCAATGGTGCTTTCCTGAAATTGAAAAATGCAGAAATAGGTTATACTTGGAAGAAAGTTCGTTTCTATATAAGTGGAGCTAACTTGCTTACTTTCTCTCCTTTCGATCTTTGGGACCCTGAAATGGGTGGTGGTAAAGGTTTGAGTTACCCGACTCAGCGTACCTTTAATCTTGGTTTACAGTTGTCATTTAAATAATCCAAAAACGAACAGATATGAAAAAGTTTAATCAAATATTTATTGTAGCGGCTTGTATGCTTTTGGGCATTTTGTCTTCTTGTAGTTACTTGGATGTCGTTCCTGACGAAAAGGCGACAGAAAAAGATGCATTTGAAGATAAGGATGCTGCTAAACGCTTTGTTTATTCGTGCTATGCATATATCCCTAATCCCAGAAGTGGTACAAGTTCATTGGACCTCTTTACTTCCGATGAAGTGATAACGGCATTTGAGCATGAAACATTTGCTGCTTTCCCTAAAGGTAATTATTCTGCGTCTAATCCGGTTATCTCTTATTGGAATTCTTTGTTTCAAGGTATCAAGCAATGCTATATCTTACTGAACAATATCGATATGGTTCCTGCATTGGAGGCTTCTATTAAGGCAGATTATATTGCCCAGGCCAAGTTCTTGATAGCTTATTATCATTTCTTGCTGGTACGTAACTATGGACCGGTTATTTTGGTTAAGGAGGAACCGTCGCTTACTACTCCTGCCGACCAATATGCGGCACGTTCGCCTTATGATGAATGTGTGGACTATGTTTGTCAGATGTTTGATGAAGCTGCCGCCGAACTTCCCGCAACTCGTATCAATGAGAACTACGGACTGGCTACAAGTGTGGCTGCCAAAGCGTTGAAGGCAAGAATGTTACTGTATGCTGCTTCTCCGTTGTTTAATGGAAACAGCGAATTCTATTCCAGCTTTGTCAATAAAGACGGAACGGCGTTGATGCCTCAAGCATACAGTGCTGAGAAATGGCAGAAGGCTAAGGTGGCTTATGAAGAAGCTATTCGTGCGGCAGAAGGAGCCGGACACAGTCTTTATACCAGCACCGACTATATGTTGGACGGATATGATAATGCAGAACCGGCCGACCCCGTGCAGCACAGATTGCGTTACACCATCATCGAGCCCGCCAACACAGAAGTGATTTGGGCAGATTGCCGTTCAGAAGGTGCCTACAGCGTTCAGAACAAGTCCCTTCCATTCTGTAATGGTTCTGCTTACAATGGTGTGTCTCCTACTCTTGCCATGTTGAAACGTTTTTATACCAAGAACGGACTTCCTGTGGATCAAGATCCTGAGTTCCCGAAAGGTAACAGTATTTATGAAGTGACTGCTTTGGGTGAAGAAAATGCCACTATTGGTGACCCGGAAGCAAAGACTATCCGTTTCAACTTAAATCGTGAGCCTCGTTTTTATTCATGGGTTGCTTTCCAGGGAGGATTCTATGAAATCATGAGTGCGTCAGACGGTAACGGAGCTTATCAGAACGATGAGAGCTATAATAAATACAGTGACTCCGGTCGAGGAAAATTGGTATGTGATTTTGTGATAGGCGGTAATACTTCTCGTCAGCCGGCAGGAAGCAGTTTGCGTACTAATAACTATTCACCTACCGGTTATCTGAATAAAAAGGGAGTAGTTCCCGGTTACAATGTACGTACTTCTTTATACAATCCACCGTTCTATCCATGGCCTGTCATCCGTTTGGCTGAGCTTTATTTGGGGTATGCCGAGGCTTGTGTGGAATGTAATGATTTAAATACAGCAAAAACTTATTTGGACAAAGTGCGTACTCGCGCCGGTATACCTACGGTAGAAACATCATGGAATGGCATTGCTACGTTGGATCAGGCCAAACTGCGTGAGATTGTTCGTCAGGAACGTACCATTGAGTTCTATTTGGAAAATCAGACTTTCTGGGACTTGCGCCGTTGGAAACAGGCAGCAGAATATTTTGGCGTGAAGGCCAAAGGTATGAATATTGCAGGTAAGACTATAGATGAGTTTGCACAAGAAACAGAAGTGTCTTTTGAACGTAAGTTTGAAAGTCCGACTCAATATTTAATGCCTGTTCCTTTGACAGATGTCAACCGTAACATGAATCTGGTTCAAAATCCTGGTTATTAATAAAATAAATAAAGATGAAGAATACATTTAAATATTATGCCGGAATGCTCTTGATTGGAGTTACCTTGGCAAACATCAGTTGCAGCAGTGATGAAGATGGGATTACACCGGCCGAAATCACAAATTTGACAGCAGAAAGTACTTCCGGGCGCATTGTACTTCGTTGGGATACTCCTGAAGATGCCGGTATCCGTTATATTGAAGTGAACTATTACGACCCATTGCAGAAAAAAGATGTTATGCGTACTGCAAGCATTTATGCAGATAGTATTGAAATACCGGATACACGTAAGAAGTTTGGCGAGTATCAGTTCTCGGTACAAACAGTAAGCCCTACAGGTGATAAGAGTGCGGTTCAAACTATCTCAAAGGTTTCGGAGCCGGCATTACCTACTTTTGTGAGTACACAGATAGCTTTGACTGCTGCTGACTTGAGTACGAATGCGCAGGAGCCGACTGAAGGACCTATTGCTAATCTGCTGGATGGCAATACCGGCACTTTTTTCCATACGGCATGGAGTGTCAATATACCGGCTCCTCATTGGATGCAGGTTAACTTGAAAGAAGAAATAACAGGTTCCTATAAGTTCTATTATGCGCCTCGTAATAACGGCAGTAATAAACCGACTGATTTTGATTTGATGGGTAGCACGGATGGTACCAACTGGTTCCTTATTCGTAACTTCACTAAGGATGCAGATGGACTACCGGTTACTTCTACGGGTACATTTACTTCTGAGATTTATGATGCACCGCAACCATTCAGTCAAATCCGAATGGTAGTTAATGCTACTAATACGAGTAGTATTTTCTGGACAATGTCAGAATTTAAATTTTATTCGGTTTCTGTGACGGATCCTGAAGCCGCTGATGAATAGAAGGCTCTCTTCACAACATTAGATAGTAATTTAGGTTATCGAGGGGGGGGTGTTCGTGAGAACATCCTCCTATTTTTTGCCGTAAAACAACAAAACATCTTCAAAGAAGATATATCTTTGCAACTTAAATAAAATTTTCGTCTATGAATAACACTAGTGTACTATCTGTTGCTAAGAATCGTGTAGTTTGGTTGGATGTTGTCCGTTTTGTGGCCATGTTTACGGTGGTTTGCTGTCATTGCGCAGACCCTTTTAATTTTTATTCGGGTGAGCCTTCTGCCGAGCTTGAACAAATAAAGTTTTGGGGCGCGGCATACGGAGCATTCCTTCGCCCTTGTGTCCCCCTGTTCGTTATGATTACAGGTGCTTTACTGTTGCCGGTACGAGGGGAGACGTCGGTTTTTTACAAGAAAAGGATCAGCCGTGTATTTTGGCCGTTTCTTCTTTGGTCAGTGCTTTATAATCTGTTTCCCTGGATAACCGGTTTGTTGGGATTCAAACCGGAAGTGATTCTCGACTTTTTTCCTTATTCGGGTGAAGAGGCGACTCGTCAGGCTTTGAGTGTCTCGTTGAAGAATATTGCAGAGATTCCGTTGAACTTTTCTCTTTTAGATGTACACATGTGGTATATCTATTTGTTGATAGGGTTATATCTTTATTTACCCATTTTTTCTGCATGGGTGGAGAAAGCATCGGAGAAAGCTCAATTATGGTTTTTGGCCGCTTGGGGGATTACTACTCTGTTACCTTATTATTATGAATATGTTTCGCCTTACTTATGGGGTAGTTGTTCATGGAACTCATTCGGTATGCTTTATTATTTTGCCGGTTTCAACGGATACTTATTGTTAGGACACTACTTACGCAATAAAGACTGGTCGTTGGGCAGAATCCTGTCTTTCGGTGTTCCTATGTTTTTGGTAGGGTTTGCGGTGACTTTCTTCGGTTTCCGTCATGTAACTTCTTTACCTGAATATAGTGATGAATTGCTTGAGCTGTTTTTTACTTACAACTCTTTGAATGTAGTGATGATGACGATACCTTTCTTTTTGTTGGCTAAGAAAGTGAATGTGCGCTCGGAGCTTGTTCGGAAGCTATTGGCCAATTTAACGATTTGCGGATTCGGGGTATATATGGTTCATTTCTTCTTTACCGGTCCCGGTGTCCTTTTGATGCGTGCCATCGGGGTGCCTGTTTGTATTCAGATTCCGGCTGCAGCTGTGGTGGCATTTACCGTATCGTGGTTACTTGTCAACTTGATTCGTAAATTGACAGGTAAGAGCTCTAAATATATAGTAGGGTAAGTCCTTGTCGGATGAAAATTGAGTAAGATTAACTTCTTTCCATCCATCTTTCGGACTTGGTCATCTGTTATTTACTTAAACTATTAATTTATCATCGATATGGAAAGAAGAGAAAAAGCCGGAGTTGGCCCGTAATATTCTGAAGAAAGCAGCTATATTCGGAGTAGACGTACAAAGCCTGTCGGTGCTGGAATGGGTGCAACAATGACCGGAATAGTGAAGGAAAGTTATGAATTTAATATTTTCCTAAGGAAATTTGTTTTATAAGGAACCCAAGAATATTTTTGGAAAGCTTTCCAATACAAATATCTATGGTATAGGATGAGTGTATTAAAAGTGAAGATTATGACGAAAGAGTTTTTAAAGAGGATAAACAAGTAAAGAAGGAGAAATAATTATGAAAAGAATCACGTTGTTTTTATTGGGAATTGTACTGATGTCGACAGTGGCATGCGGAAGAACGAATAGTAATGCTAATTCAGATCGGGTGACGGCGGCAGAAGACTCTAAGGCTAAAGTCATTCACTTGACCAAAGCGGAATTTTTGGAAAAGGTATATAACTTTGAGAAAAATCCCGATGAATGGAAATATGAAGGTGACAAACCTGCGATTGTCGATTTCTATGCTACTTGGTGCGGTCCATGTAAAATGGTAGCTCCTATTTTGGACGAGCTTGCAAAAGAGTATGACGGACAGATTGTTATTTATAAGGTAGACACGGATAAAGAAACGGAATTGGCGCGTGCTTTCGGTATCCGCAGTATTCCTTCCATTCTGTTTATACCGATGAACGGAAAGCCGGAAATGGCACAGGGAGCTCTTCCCAAAGAAGCTTTTAAGAAGGCCATTGATGAGTTGCTATTGAAAAAATAAGTATTTTTGTGCAATAGCTGTTCAAAAGAATAAGATATGGACACATTATGTAAAATCCGTATTATAATAAATAAGGCATAGCATGAATTTATCGGCAGAAACTCTCCATTTCATCGAGGAACATAGGCATGATGATGTTCGAACTCTTGCCTTGCAGGGGAAGAAGTATCCGGGTGTGGATATGGCTTTGGCTGTGACACAAATATCCGGCAGGCAAATTGCAGAGCAGAAGACACCTTCGTGGTATGCATTGTCCGGATTGCTTTATCCCCGGCATTTGTCAATGGAACAGTGCTCGTCCGAGTTGACGGCAAAGTATAAGGCTCATTTGTTGAAGGGAGAGTCTTTTGCCGATTTAACCGGAGGTTTTGGCATAGATTGTGCTTTTATTTCCCGCCGTTTTAAATATGCCGATTATGTGGAGCGGCAAGATGAATTATGCGCGCTGGCTGCACATAACTTTCCTTTATTGGGACTGGAGCATGTCCGTATCCACAATATGGACGGGGTCGATTACCTGCATAACATGTCTCATGTGGACTGTCTTTTTCTGGACCCGGCACGTAGGGATGGGCATGGAGGCAAGACGGTTGCCATTTCGGACTGTGAACCGGATATTGGCGTATTAGAGTCCTTGCTGGTTGAGAAAGCGGATAAGGTAATGGTAAAACTCTCGCCGATGCTGGACTTGTCTTTGGCTCTGAAAGAGTTGAAAACCGTTAGTGAAGTACATATCGTGTCTGTGGGCAATGAGTGTAAGGAACTACTGCTTGTATTGCAAAAAAGCCCCATTTCATCAGATGTTTTTATTCATTGTGAACTGAGTACACACATAGGAGAGAGTCAGCATTATGTGTTTACTCAGAAACAGGAAAGGCTGTCACCGTGCCCTCTTGCCGGACAAGTGGAAACCTATTTGTATGAACCGAATGCGTCTATCCTGAAAGCCGGAGCTTTTCGTTCTTTGACTCAGGCATATCCGGTAAGAAAGTTGCATGTGAATAGTCATCTATATACCTCTTCCTCTTTTGTGGCTGACTTCCCCGGAAGAAAGTTCAAGGTAGAGTCGGTGACGGGTTTTGGTAAAAAAGAGCTGAAATCCTTTTTGCAGGATATGGGAAAAGCCAATCTCACCGTGCGAAACTTTCCTTCTTCGGTGGCCGAACTGCGGAAACGCCTGAAGCTGAAAGAGGGTGGGGAAGATTATATCTTTGCTACTACCTTATCGGATGAACAAAAGGTCTTGATAAGAGGCAGAAAAGTGAATTCTTCTCATTCTTTATAAGCCGAGGATAAGTTTGTAGCCTATTCCCCTGACATTCACAATCCTGACTCGGCTGTCTTTTGCCAACTTATGCCTTAGCTTGGTAATGAATACGTGCAGGCTGCGGGAGTTGAAAAAGCTGTCATCACCCCATAGCTCCAGCAGAATGCTTTGACTGCTTACCACTTCATTGCGGTTATTGCATAGCCGTTTCAATATCTCCGATTCACGATGTGATAACTCCTGTGTCGCTCCCGCAAAGGTGAGCTGTTGGGTAACCGGGTTGAACTGATAGTCTCCTATTTCATAAGAATGACTGACTTCTTTTTCTATGAATGCCTTATGCATCAATGCTTTGAGTCGTACTATCAATTCCTGCATTCCGAAAGGTTTCTTCAAATAGTCGTTTGCCCCCAGCTCGAATCCTTCCACTACATCATTGATGGCCGAGCGTGCCGTGAGGAACAGTACAGGGGTCAGTTTGTCTGTCTGCCTGATGCGGCGAACCATCTCGAAACCATCCATGCGGGGCATCATTACATCTGCCACTACGATATCCGGTTTCTGTGCAAAGAAGGTACGTAACCCTTCTTCGCCATCCGAAGCTGTGGTGATAATAAACTCCTGTTCTTCCAATGTGTCTTTGATAATCATTGCAAGTGTCAATTCATCTTCTACCAATAAAACGTGTATCTTTTCCATTATTTGCCGGGTATTTCAAGAATAAATGTACTTCCTTTTCCTATGCTGCTTTCTACGGTGATGCTTCCTTTGTGTTGTTCTGCCATTGTCTTGACATAATAGAGTCCTAATCCGTATCCTTTTACATTATGTAAATTTCCGGTCGGAACCCGATAAAACTTATCAAATAAGTGTTTTTGTTTGTCACCGGGTATGCCGATGCCTTTGTCACTCACCTTAACCGTTACATAACCATTACACACCGTTACGGAAATGCAAATATCCGCCTTTTCACCGGAGTATTTCACTGCATTGTCTATCAGGTTGCTTATCATGTTGTAGAGATGGGTGCGGTCTGCATATATGGTGGTGTTGTCCATCATTGCCAGGTGGCAATCCATTGGTTTGTCCGCTTTAAGTTGGTGCTGCCTGATAAGTGTTTCCAACATCGGTTTCAAATCTATCTCTTCATAATTGAGCCGGAAGTTCTTACGTTGTTCCATGCTCATGGACAGAATCTGTTCCACCAAGCCACTGAGTTGCTTGAGTTGTGCTTGGATGATTTGCAGATAAGTGTGTCTTTTTTCCGGGTTCTCGGCTCCCTTGAAGTTCAGCATGGCATCATTGGCAGCGTAGGCTACGGCTATCGGGGTCTTGAGCTCATGAGTGATGTTATGAGTGAAATCCTCTTTCATTTCTTCCACACTCTTTTGGCGTAAAATGATTCGGGTGAGATACCAAAAGGAGATTCCCAATATGATAATGATAAAGAAGGAAGTGTAGAGAATACCTTTCATTTGCCGGAATACGAGCATATCTGTCGGTTCCACCCACAAACGGTAGTATATTTTATTATATAAATCATAATTGTAATAAAAAGAATCGGCTTTCTTGCTTGGAATGAAGCCGGGCGGATAATTCAGACTTCGTACAATGGTCGTGTCCTTGTCGTGCAGCTTCAGTATTTCTATACGGTGGGGCAGGAAGATGATTCCCCGCATAGCGAGTGTGCGATTGAAAAGGCTGTCGAAAGTGGATAGGTTGATTTCGGTAAACAAATCAAGCTGGCTGTGTATGCCGCGTTGAAAATACTTGGTGAGCAACTCCAGTGTCCCGTTTTTATCGACAGTGCTTGACAGAGGTTCATTGATTTCCAGTCCGATTCTGTTAGGGATATGGATTCCATAAGAGTTGCCTGCATGGGTCATGATGCTGTCTACTTCAAAGCTCGATTTGATATACTTATCAATGTTACTGTTTCTTTTTAGTGAGTCGCAACGAGCCATCATTTCGTTGTAGTCACTTACTTGCAGGGTCTCTGCCAGACAGTTATCCATATCTTTTTTCATCGAGCTGTAGAGTCCTGTCAGCCAATATGCCTGATAAGCAAATACGCCTATCAATGAAAGGATAATTAATACGGCTATGGCCTTAAACGGTATTTTCATTGTACTGTTTTTCTCATTTATCTACGAAAATAGAGAGAAATCGGTCAACTTCTTCTTTTTGATAACACTAAATAAGACTTTGTAAGCGGATGGTAACATGAAGGAATCGCTTTTCCTGCTTACTTTGTTGCATGATGAAAAACTTACTTACCATTTGCTTTTGTTGGTTTGCTCTTTCGGTATGGGGGCAACAGGATACCACATTCCTTTATATGGACAGTCTGTTCCAGCAACTTCCCGAAGTGCTGGTGCGGGGTGAGAGACCGGTGATTAAAGCTGAAAAGGGCAAACTGATTTATGATGTGCCGCGTATTATCGAAAAACTGCCGGTGACAAATGCTTATGAAGTCTTGAAAGAACTGCCCGGAGTGACCGAGCAAAACGGAACCCTGAGTTTGGGAGGACTGAGGGTTACGGTGGTGGTCAACGGCAAAGTGACCACATTGGATAAGGAGCAGTTGCGTGCCATGCTCGAAGGTACTCCTGTGAGCCGCATTGAGAAAGCAGAAATCATGTATGCCGCCCCTGCCCGTTATCAGGTGCGCGGACCGATGATAAATTTAATATTAAAATCAAACTTAGGGCAACGGTCTTCTTTGAAAGGAGAACTCTTTTCCTCCTACGAACAGTCACGACGCGAACACATCAATGAAAGAGCCACATTGCTTTATACATCAGGCCGCTTTGCGGCGGACTTGATGTATACCTACTCTTTCGGGCATACTAAGAACGAGACAGAAAAGTGGTCGGAACATGAACTGGCCGACGGCATGCATGAGCTTACCTTGAATACCTTGAGTAGCGGATACGGAGGACGGCATAACATCCGTTTGGGGACGGATTATGATTTTGGGAAAAAGAATGTGTTGAGCATGGTATATACTTCCCAACTCGGTTACGGGCAAGACCGTACATCGATGCACGGAACGGGAAACAGTGATAAGGCAGATGACGGAGACCGTCGGCTTCATAATGTGAAGTTGGATTATCAATCTTCTTTCGGACTTACGGCAGGAATGGATTTTACCTATTTTGATTCTCCCGGCACGACGGTACTGACCGGTGTGATGGAAGAGGAAAAGAAATCATTCTTCTATAAGAGTAATCAACGTATCAACCGCCTGCTCTTTTATCTTAATCAGGAACATGCTTTGAATAACGGGTGGGAGTTGAATTATGGTGCGAAATATAGGACTGCGCATGATAACAGTTACCAGTTTTACTACGATGGCGAGACGGGAGACTTGCTGACAGACAACTCGTTGAAGTCACGCCGGACGGAATATACCTTTAACGGCTATGCGGGCTTCAGTAAAAACTTCGGCAAACGTTTCTCTTTTGACTTTTCACTGGCTGCCGAACTTTATAACTCGCAAACGTGGCATGAATGGATGCTTTATCCCACATTGAATGCCAATTATCGGGCAAAGGACGGACATATGTTTCAGCTGTCTTTCAGCAGTAATCGTTCTTATCCTGACTATTGGAGTACACAACCCACAGTGCAGTATGTGGATAGTTATACAGAGGTGCATGGCAATCCGGTGCTGAAACCGTCATCCGACTATCTGGCTGTCTTGGCTTATATATTGAAGAGTAAGTATGTTTTTGCTCTTTTCTATGAAGAGAAACCTGACCATTTTGCTCAGTTACCTTATAAATTGCCCGACCGTCTGGCCGAGGTGAACAAGTTCATCAATTATAATTTCCAGCGGCAAATGGGGATACGAATGATGGCTCCTTATAAGATTGGCAAATGGTGGTCGGGTAACGGCATGTTGATAGCGATGCAGAGCCGTGACAAGGCGGATGATTTTTATGATATTCCGTTTGACCGCAAAAAGTGGGTATTCGTCTTTCGGACGAGTAATACGCTCACCCTGTCGAAGCAACCTGATGTGGTAATGAACGTAAGTGCTTTCTTGCAGACCAAAGCGCGTCAGGGAATCTATGATTTAGGCAACTATTGCGATGTGACGACTTCGGTGAAGTGGACATCGCCCGACAAGAAGGCACAGTTGACATTGACCGGCAATGACCTCTTTGACAGCCGTAACCGGATGGATTTAAGAATTGACTATGCCAATCAACATAGTCGTACAAAGTTTAATAAATCCAATCGGAATATAACTCTGTCATTCCTTTATAAATTTGGCGGCTATAAGGAAAAGAAGCGTAAGGAAGTGGATACGAGCCGATTGGGACATTGATACTTTAGGTACGGACAGCGCGGAATAGAAAAAGTCCGCGTTTGTCCGTAAAGTCTGTACCTGAAATAAATGGAGTAAATCCGTCGGTAGTTTACCGTTCAAACGGTTTCAGCCTTCCATTTTTGTTTTGAATGCCAAGGCATACATGCGCATCTGCTTTACCATGGCCAGCAAACCGTTGCTGCGTGTGGGAGACAAATGTTCTTTCAGGCCGATTTTTTCTATAAAGTAGAAATCGCTGTTCAATATTTCGTCGGGAGTGTGTCCTGATACGACTTTAATGAGCAATGCGATGATACCTTTTACTATCAATGCATCGCTTTCTGCCTGGAAAACCACTTTGCCGTCTGTCAGGTCAGCCTGTAACCATACACGGCTTTGGCAACCGTCAATCAGGTTTTGTTCCGTTTTATATTGAGGGTCGAGTGGTTCTTGCTCATTTCCCAAGTCAATCAGTAATTGGTATTTGTCCATCCAATCGTCAAAGTCACTGAATTCCTCGATAACCTCGTCTTGAAGTTCGTTTATTGTTTTCATTGTTTTGAATTTTATTTCTCATTATAAATTACATCCATCACTGTTTGACCGACAGCTTTCAGTGTATTGCGGTCTATATTGTCCATCGTATCGTTTATCGTATGCCAGGTAGAGCCGAAAGAAGAACGTTCGTTATTGGCATCATAATTGATGATGTCCACACACGGGATACGTGCCAGTTGGTGTACATACAAGTGGTCATCGGTTACAGGAATGCCGTCCGCTTTCACAAAATACTTGCCATAGCCCAGCTCATGTGCCTTTTTCCAAATCTTTTTCATTTCGGAACGTGCCGTTTCCGAGGAATAACCCTCATAATAGAAAGTTGCATCTTTACCGCCTACCATATCAAGCAGAATTCCGTAGCGGGCATTATAATTCTGTACGTGGGGAGTGCGTGCCCAGAACTGTGACCCCAGACACCATGTATCCTGTTTGGGTTGTCCTGTATAAAATTCCGGCGTTCCGTAGTCTTCCGCATCAAAGAAGATAATGTCAATGCCCAGTGCCGGTTCTTTCTGTTGAATTTGACGGGCGATTTCCAGCAATACGCCTACACCGCTTGCGCCATCATTTACTCCGAGAATATGCGTGTGGTGATTCTTGGGGTCGGGATCATTGTCGGCATACGGCCGGCTGTCCCAATGCGCACAAAGCATGATGCGTTTTTTGCTTTCGGGTTTATAGGCTCCGATGATATTCCGTGCTTTCAGTATGGTTCCGTCCCAAGCTATGAGGTCTGCACGTTGGTTATAAACCTTGGCTCCAAACTTTTCCAGTTGTTGAGCCAAATACTCTCCGCATTCTTCATGTGCTTTTGTATTCGGCACTCTCGGACCGAAATCCGCTTGTGCCCCGACGTATGCATAAGCACTGTCTGCATTGAATTCGGGTGCTTTGATTACTTCTTTCTCCACTGCATCTATTCGGTCACTTTTCTTATTGCTGTTTCCGCAAGAAATAACGGTCAGTACAAGCATCAGGAACAGGATGGTTAAAATGTTCTTATTCTTCATATATTTCTCTTTTAAATCTTCCACTTTGTCCGGTTGCAAAGTTACATTATTTTCTTTGTACTTCTTCCATTACCCGCAGGAAGTTTCCTCCCCAGATAAGCCGGATACTTTCTTCGCTGTATCTTTCTAACAATAGTTGACGGGTGAAGTTTATCAGTTCCGATGCAGAAGCACAACCGGTGATGCCTCCGTCACCGTCAAAGTCGGTACCGATGCCCACATGTTCTATTCCCATGATATTCACCATGTGGTTCAGATGATTGATGGCATCTTTAATGGTTGCATGGCCTTCTTTCCGCAGGAAGCCGTCGTATAACGTTACTTGGGCTACTCCTCCTTTGGCGGCAAGAGCCTTCAGTTGGGCGTCTGTCAGGTTACGCGGATGGTCGCACAATGCACGTGCGGAAGAATGCGAGGCAACAATCGGCTTCGTGCTGATTTCCAACGCATCATAAAAACTTTTTTCTCCGGCATGCGAGATATCTACCATCATGCCTACACGGTTCATTTCTTTAATTACGTTTTCTCCGAAAGTACTGACTCCCAGTCCTTCGGCATTATCACGTGCCGAACCGCAAATGTCATTATTCCCATTGTGGCAGAGTGTCATATACACCACTCCGCGTTTTCGGAAACGCTCCACATTACTTATATCCTTGCCAATGGCATAACCATTCTCTATTCCCAGCATAATGGCTTTCTTCCCTTCCATTTTCAGCCGCCATAAATCGTTTGGCGTATAAGCCAAATCAACGGCCGTACAGTTCTTGGCAACCATTTCTTCTATTTCGTTCAGAATGCGGTCGGCTTTTGCAGTAGCAGCCGGCAATGCCTCGTCGGTACGTTCCGATTGTTTCAGGTAGGCTACCATGATTGTGGCATCCAGTCTGCCTTCCGTCATCTTATGTAAGTCCACCAATATCTTTTTGTCGCGGGAAGCAAAGTCAATGCCCCGGTCGAAAAACATCGGCGTATCGCAATGCGAATCCAGCGTAATCATACGGCTGTGCAGACGTTTTGCTTCCTGAAAAGAAGCAGCTTCTTTTATCAGCCAGTGGAAGAGTGGCATCATGCATTCGTCACCCCGTAAGATGAAACATTCGGGATGCCATTGAACTCCCAGCATTGATTTATATTCGGTGGATTCCATCGCTTCTATCACTCCGTCCGCAGCCCGGGCACACACGCGGAAACCCGGTGCAACTTCTTTTACAGCCTGATGGTGGAAAGAATTTACCGGCAGGACATCTTTTTCAAACAGACGATGTAGCAATGAATCTTTTTCTATCCGAACCGAATGTGATGCATAACTTCTTTCCAGGTCCTGGTCGTGCTTTATGCGCGTTCCTTCCATTTGTGAGTGGATATCCTGATACAAGCTGCCTCCGAGGGCGGCATTCATCATCTGTATGCCCCGGCAGATACCCAGTATCGGGATTTGTCTGTCGGCAGCCAGCTTTGTCAATAAGAGTTCCTGCCTGTCACGGTGTGGGTTGATGCTGTGGAGTTCCTTTACCGGTTCTTCATCCATGAAAAGAGGATTGATATCCGCACCTCCCGTCAGCAGGATTCCGTCCAGCGATTCGAGTGCATTTATCAAACTGTCAGTGTCATCGAATGAAGGGAGAATGAATGGCACTCCGCCTGCTTTCAGAATGGAAGTAAAGTAACCTTCTGCCAAGGTGCATTCCCCATCCCTGAAGTTTCCGGTCAGTCCGATAACCGGCGCTTTTTTGTAACAGGGGAATGTGCGGTGTATATCATCGTACGCTGCTGAAATGTCAAATGTTTGAAAGGTTTTCATAAGTTAAATTATTCATAGAAACTAAGCAAAGATAGGGATAAATCCAGATTTATTTTTCATATTTGCTAAAAATCTAATGATTATGGAACCTATACAGGACTTTGCCCGATTAATCAGCCGTCTGCGTGCGCAAAAGGAGCGTAAACGAGTTGCAGTGGTTTGCCCTAACGACCCGCATACGGAGTATGTTATTACCCGTAGCTTGCACGAAGGGTTTGCCGATTTCCTGTTGGTGGCTGATACTCCCCATTTATTGAATGCCGAATATATCCGGTTACAGTACCCCGAGCATGTAAAAGTGTATGAGGCGACAAGTCCCGACAAAGCTGCTCAAGAAGGAGTGGCATTGGTCAGAGAAGGACATGCCGATGTGTTGATGAAAGGAATAATCAACACCGATAACCTGCTGCGTGCGGTTCTTAATAAGGAACATGGTTTGCTTCCTCAGGGAAATGTATTGAGCCATATAACACTGGCTCAGATACCTACTTATAATAAATTATTGTTTTTCTCGGATGCGGCAGTAATTCCCCGACCTACATTGGCTCAGTTTGAGGCTATGCTGAAATACGATTTGGAAGTTTGTCGCCGTTTGGGTATTTCCGAACCTCGGGTGGCACTTATTCATTGCACCGAGAAGATAAATGAAAAGTTTCCCCATACCCTTGACTATGCTGTTTTAAAGGAACGTGCCGCATCCGGTGCTTACGGCTCCATGTTCCTGGACGGGCCGATGGATGTAAAGACGGCTTGCGATGCTCATAGTGGTGAGGTGAAAGGCATAAGTTCGCCTGTAGTGGGGCATGCTGACCTGTTGATATTTCCCAATATCGAATCAGGCAATACATTTTATAAAACAGTATCCTTATTCGGCGATGCCAATATGGCAGGTATGCTGCGCGGAACCATAGCTCCGGTTGTTGTCCCTTCACGTGCCGATTCGGGAAACTCGAAATATTATAGTTTAGCATTGGCTTGCGTGGCCGGATAAAACCTTAAAGTTATATGAAGATATTTGTCATTAACCCGGGCTCTACTTCCACGAAGTTGGCTCTTTTTGAAAATGAAAAAGTAATATGGGCGGCAGGTGCTCACCATTCCTCAGAAGACTTGCAACATTTTCATCATGTGAATGAGCAATATGAGTATCGCAGGGATTTTATATTCCGATTGTTGGCCGAGGCCGGTATTCCTATTGAGTTTGACGCTGTGATTGCGCGGGGCGGCTTGTTGAAACCGACTCCGGGGGGAGTGTATGCCATTAACGAACAGATGAAATATGATTTGCTTCACGCACGTATGGAGCATGCCTGTAATTTGGGGGCTTTAATTGCCGATGAAATGGCAAAAAAATGCGGTTGCCCCGCTTATATTGCCGACCCGGAAGTGGTGGATGAGTTGCAGCCGGCAGCGCGTTATACCGGTATCCCCGAGATAGAACGTATTTCTATTTTCCATGCATTAAACAGTAAGGCGGTTTCCCGTAAATATGCCGCTTCCATCGGAAAGCATTATGAAGAATTGAATTTGATTGTGGTTCACCTGGGAGGTGGCATCTCGGTCGGAGCACACTGTCAGGGCAGGGTAATTGATGTAAACAATGCGTTGAACGGTGAAGGCCCTTTCAGCCCGGAGCGTGCCGGCACTATTCCTGCCGATCAGTTTGCCGAACTGTGTTTCAGCGGGAAATATACTTTGCGTCAGGTGAAGAAGATGTTGAACGGTAAGGGTGGTTTGATAGTCCATCTCGGGACAAACGATGTTGCTTCTATTGCCCATAAAGCCGAAGCAGGCGAGGAGCCCTATAAAGGAGTGCTGGATGCCATGCTTTATACGGTTGCCAAACAGGTCGGGGCGATGTATGTTTCGCTTCGCGGGAAAGTGGATGCCATTATTCTGACAGGAGGAATAGCCCATAGCGATTATTGTGTAGGTGCTCTTCGTGAACAGATAGACTATCTGGCTCCTGTTGTACTGATTCCCGGGGAGGATGAAATGGGTTCGCTGGCATTCAATGCTTTGGGGGCATTGAAAGGAGAGCTGCCTTTGCAGGTGTATCACCCGCAATAATACATTCTTTTCAGCTTTCCTCCATACTTTTCAGTTCCCATCCGCAGAATGGGGATGTATCAAAACTTCCTTTTTATCGAAATGGGGAGTGTGTCAAAACGTGGATAATGCTGTCGTTTAATCTGTAGGGGCGAGGTTCGCTCGCCCGAAAACAGTTTGCTTTGTGTCTTCGGGCAGGCAAATCCTGCCCTACAGTTGCCGATGGGATAGGTCTTTTAGTTTCGACATACCCTCATGGAGGTGAGTCTCTATACAGTGTTGCTGCGCTTTGTTCCCTCCGGCATGCCTCGGATTTGTCCGGCGGTGTCTTCCCATTGTTCTGCCGGTAGGGGGCATTTCTCTTTCGGCAGTTCTGTTCGAGTAGCAAGGGGCAGTCATTGTTCTTGTGGATTTAACACCTCAAGCAAACTCCTGTTCCCCGGTGTTGTCTCTTCCGGTTTTCAACCCCTGCATGCGTTTTTGAGCTTCCTAAGCCGTTTCATTAGCCGGACCAAGTGTTTTCGTCCTTTCGGTTATGCCCGTCTGTTAGTCGGATTACTACAGTCTCCGGCAGCGGACTGTATAGTCCGTTGCAGTGGACCGTACAGTCTGCTACAGTGGACTGTACAGTCCATTGCCGCAGACTGTAATAATCTTCCGTTCAAAAGGCCTTGGCTGATCCTAAGAAACCGCTTATTCTTCCCTTTGTTTGTGATGTGATATTTAAATCCTTAAAAGAACAATGTGCCCCTCCAAAAAAGAGGCTGTAATGCTTGGTGCACTACAGCCTCTTTATTTAGTCTGAACCCGTTCTGAGGGTCGTCAGATGCGATTGTTATTAGTTATACTGATAGTCGATAGTGGATGTTGTTACTACGTTATTCTTATCAGTGAAGGTAACTACCAATGTACCCTTTTCACCGCTCTTCATATCGGTAATACTTACACCCTTTGCATCTTTGCCGGCTGCTGTTCCTGTCGGAGCAACAACCTTTCCTTTGGAAGCATCAGTGTTCTTGTATGCAACTTGGACTTTAGTAGCAGCGTCTGGAGTTGTGCTAACCAGTGTGATACCATCAATCTTCATATCAGTACCTGCTACAGCAATTTCTTTACCATTGAATACCAATGCCAAACCTGCTCTCTTATCAGCAGCGCCTGTCAACGGTGCGATATAGTTGTCAGCTCCTACTGTGGCAATGCTTTGAGCAGCACCTGCTTTGTAGTAAACGATTTTAGCATCTTCAAAGATACTCTTGACGGTTACGGTAAAGTCTTTAGATACTGTCAAGTCTTCAATATCTGCTACTAATTCGATGGAAGCGGTTGCAGCAAGCGTGTTATACTTAACCTTCTTTTCAACTATCAGTCCACCGGCATTTTCAATTTCACCATCTGTTACAGTAAGTTCTGTTACATCACCGTCATCAGTAGTGTATGTAGCAACATATTCGATTTCGTCAATAGTAAGACCTTTCACGCCATCTTTTACTGTGTATGCTTTAGCCAAAGAAAGAGTTGCATTGGTACTCCATCCCATACGTGCAGTAAGAATAGTACCTGCTTCATTCCACAAAGCATTGGTGTTAACTACTGCCAATTCATCGAATGAAGGCAATGTGATAGTGTAGTTTGCACTTACTTTCTTGATTTCATTACCGGCAGCGTCAGCATCAGACAAAGTGATAGTCAACTTGGTTGCACCTGCTTTGGGAGCATCTGCGATTTCGTCTTCTGCAATCTTGGCATACTTGATAGTCTTGATGGTTGCAGCTTTGCTTAAGTCAGTTACTTGTTTCTTGCATGCAGCATCTGTGTAATATGTTACATTAGATTCTGTGATGTCTTCTTTAAAGAAGTTACCGTCAGTAGCCCAAGTAATGTTACCCTGAACTTTGTCTGCCTGTTCGTCTGTCAATCCGGTAAATGTATTACCCAAGTCGATAACGAAGTTCTTTTCGGGCATCAACTTATAAGTCTGGTCTGCAATCGGTTCGTCTTCTATTGTAGCAGCCACGAAGGTAACCTTGATATATTGCTTGGTTTCAGCACCTGTTACGTCCAGGATATGCACAATGAAAGGTATTTCTTGCTTGGCAGCTTTGTCAGCAGCTGTAATCTTCATACCGTTTACTGTTACACCATATCTGCCGGCTTTGTCGATGTCACCGATTTCAAGATATGCATCATAAACTTTGTGGGCGTCTGCATTGTTTTTGTCTTTGTCTTCAATGATGATTTCGTTAGTACCTAATTTGAAGTCGCTGATATCAAGAGGGTTGCTTGCATTCTTTGCATCATCTGTTCCATTTACTCCTCCTACTTTAATCTTTGTTGCTGCAAGGGGAGTTGCTTCAGGGTCTTCATCGGTATCGATAACAAATTCATAGCCTGTTACCAAGTCGCCGTTTACAGACAATGCATATTTCACGTTCTTAGCCTGGCTTTCAACTTCTGTTGCAAAAGCAGTAGCGATATTGTCGGCTGTTACCGTTTCATCCATTGTGATGGCTACTGTCCAGTTGCCATTGGCTGATGCAGCTCTATCACCTTTGTCATAGATAAGATCATTGTTTGCTGTTGCAGTGACAGTTACAGGAGCTACAGAACCGTCAGAAGCAACCAGTTTCAATGTCTGTGCACCCAAGTTGTAGCTTGAAGGAACTACCGTAACTTCTCCTTCTGTATAGCGTCCCAACAAAAGTTGTCCTTTGGCAATGTTTCCTTTAGCACCTTTCCAGGTGATTGCTCCGGGTGCTTTTCCCCAAGCAATACCATCGGGAGCAGTAGAGGGAGTAACTGTGTTCTTTGCAGTAAATTTTGCTACATTGGCAGTTACGTTCATCATTCCCGAAGTTGCTTTCGGCAATTTGATAGTCTTCATTTCACCGTTGGCATCGGGCAATGTGATGGTGTACATACCGTCAGCATCATTTTCCAGGATGGCATATTTTCCAACCTTGATACCTGTTGCCTTGCCGTTCACATACAATTCGTTGTCTTTCACTTCTACAGTGTCACCCAACTGACCGATTACTTTTCCGTCTACTTTCAGGTCTTTACCGTCAACTGTCACCACTGTTTTTTCCACACTGGGAGCCGTTGTTTTGATGGTATAAGTATGAGAGCCTGTACCGTCTACCACAGTCAATACACCTGTCTTTTCATCGAAAGTCACACTGGATACACCCTTGTCGCCAATCTTTGACTCCAATTCAGACA